>OGCO01000099.1_pt1 | contig 134205 bp, 100 predicted proteins | sample 1570171 | NCBI WGS metagenome assembly OGCO01 (sample SAMEA4370583, study PRJEB24528) | human gut metagenome
TTCCGCTCGCGTTTTTTCAACAGGAACCAGGCGCTGATACCGATAACCACCGCGGCGGCCACCACATAACCCGAAGTCACCGTATGAAAAAACTTGTTAATCGCCACCGGAGAAAACAGCACATCCCAGAACGAGGTCATCTCCTGGCGGGCCGTTTCGGGGTTGAAGGCCGTTCCGACCGGATACTGCATCCACGCGTTGGCCACCAGAATCCACAACGCCGACAGGTTCGCGCCGATGGCCGTCAGCCAGGTCGCCGTAAGGTGAAAACCTCTGGACACCTTATTCCAGCCGAAAAACATCACGGCGATGAACGTACTTTCCAGAAAAAAGGCCATAATTCCTTCGATTGCCAGCGGCGCTCCGAAAATATCGCCGACGAAATAGGAGTAATTCGACCAGTTCGTCCCGAACTCGAATTCGAGGATCAGTCCGGTGGCCACGCCGATCGCGAAATTGATCCCGAAAATGCGCATCCAAAACTTGACCGTCCGTTTCCAGAACGGATCGCCGGTACGGTAGTAAACGGTCTCCATGATGGCGCAGATGAAACCCAGCCCGAGGGTCAGCGGCACGAACAGCCAATGGTAGATGGCCGTCATCGCAAACTGGGCCCGCGACCAATCCACCACCTCCGCCAACTCATTTGCAGTAAGAATCATAATATCAATGATTTGTATTCAACAATCGTTCCATCATATACTCGCTCCGCTCCCGGTCGGTGTCGAATTTCCCCATCACGTCCGGGAAAAAGAACAGCCGCAGGATCGCGAACATGATAAACAGCTTGACGAGGATCACCGCCCACAATGTCCGCCCCAGGCTGGTCATCTCGCGAAAACCATCCCGGTAGAAACGGAAAATACGAACGAACACGTTGCGGCTCATGACGTCTTTGTCTATACGGTTTACCGAAAGTCAAATATATGAATTATTTCGAAATTTCCTATCTTTGTCCGGTAACAGCGAATAATCCAAATGAAAAAGATAAGAACCATCATATTCGACCTGGGCGGCGTACTGATCAATTACAGCATCGAAGCGACCGTCCGCAAATTCGAACAGATCGGCTGTATGAACGCCGCCGAATTCATCAATCCGTACAAACAGTCCGGCGTGCTGCTGCAACTCGAACGCGGGGAGATCCGCCCCGAAGATTTCCACGACGCGATCATCCGGGAAATCGGACGCCCGGTCGACCCGCAGGCGATCGACGACGCGCTGTGCAGTTTCCTGCTCGACCTGCCGCAGTACAAGCTCGACATGCTGCTCGACCTGCGCCGGCAGGGCTACCGGGTCTTCATGCTCAGCAATACGAACCCGATCATGATGCGCTTCATGATGGAACACCGCTTCAAACAACAGGGGCTGACCATCGACGCCTATTTCGACCGGTTGTTCCTCTCTTACCGGATGAAGCTGGTGAAACCGTATCCGGAGATTTACCGGAAAATGATCGACGAATCGGGTATCCTGCCTGCCGAAAGCCTGTTCATCGACGACTCCGAAGCCAACATCCGAACGGCCGCTTCGCTGGGATTCAACACCTACCTGGCCGCACAGCACGAAGACTTCCGAGATCTGTTTTCGCAATACGAACCGTTTACCGAAAAATAAAAATTATGAAAAAGCGCATTTTCCTTGCGGCGGTTGCCGTAGCGGCTGTCGCCTGCTCGTCCGCAGAAAAAACGCCGACAACGCCCGTTCTCACCGATAAGATCGTATTCTGCGAAGCCACGCTGCCGCTGGACGGCAAACTGCTGGTCGGCAGCTTCGGCTCCGACGAGTTCAATCCGCTGAACACCGAGGGTAAAGGCTATATCCTCGAATTCACCGACACGGTTTCGCGGGTGCTGATTCCGGCCGACGGCACGCTGTCGGCGCCCAAGGGACTGCTCGTAAAAGACGATTACCTGTTCATCGCCGATGTCGGCAAAATGGCGGTCTACAACCTCGCCGCGCCGAACGAGAAGCCGAAAATCGTTCCGTTCCCCGAAGGCGAACTGTTTGTCAACGACATGGCCCTGCACGGGAACACCCTTTACGTGACGGTGACCAACACCGGCAGCATCTACGCGCTGAACGTCGCCCGGCCGTCGCAGCTCGACACCGCGGGACTGAAACCCTACGTGACGGTACCCGGAGCGAACGGGATCGTCATCCGGGGCGACACGATGTATATCGCATCGTATCCGCCGGACGGCGTCACCACGCAGGATAACGTGATCTACCGCATCGACAACATATCCACTCCGGTAGCCACCAAGTTGTTCGACCGTCCGGGACAGTACGACGGCCTCGCGCTGAGCGGCGACGGGGGCCGCCTGTATTTCACCAATTGGATCGATTCGGAAGTCGGCTATTACGATCTCGGAACGGGAAAGACCGAACTGTTGACTCCGGGCGTCGGAATCGAAGGGCCGGCCCGGCTGTCGACCGACGGCAAAAAACTGTACGTTCCCGATCTTCCGGGCAGTAAAGTAGTCGAGATAGACATCCGTTAACGATCTCCGTACGAAAAACGACGCAGGCATCCGGCATCCGCCGCGAAACGCCTGCGTTTTTTACGTTTGCGCTTTCCGGAACGAATGTTCCGGCCCGCCGGCCCGCAGAACCGTATCCCGCATGTGAAACGGAAATTCCGCCGGCCGGAGAAAAGGCCGTTTTTAAATTTATTAAATTAATGCCGAAATATTTTTTGCATCAAAAACTTTTTTTTATACCTTTACACAACTATATGTATATAGGTTAAAGGCCTGATAGTTTCAACGACCCGACTTAACTTGCTAACTTTAAAACAAAACCTAAATATTTGAAGCCATTATGGACAGAAGAGAATTCCTCAAGAAATCAATGTTGCTGACCGCCGGAGCCATGGTCGGCGGTTCCCTGTTTTCCGAAGCGACCCTGTCGGCCGCCCAAAGCGGAAGCGCCGCCGGGAAGAAAAAAACGATCGGGCTCCAGCTCTATTCGATCGGGGGCGATATGGGCAAAGACGCCGCCGGATCGTTGAAAAAAATATCGGACATGGGTTATTCGGCCGCCGAAACCGCTTCATACGGAGACGGTAAATTCTACGGCCGCACGCCCGCCGAATTCCGCAAGATGGCCGAAGACGTCGGCATCCGGGTCACCGGAGCGCACCTCGGCCGCGGATACGACGCCGGATGGGAAGACTGGTGGAAGCAGGCTTGCGACGCGCAGGCTGCCGTCGGCGGCAAGTACATCGTACTGCCGGGCATCGATTTCGGGAAGACGGAAGCCGATCTGAAAAGAACCTGCGAATACTTCGACAAGGTGGGAGCCATCGCCAATGCCGCCGGCTTGAAATTCGGCTATCACAATCACGCCCACGAATTCAACAAACAGGACGGATACGTGATCGAGAACTACCTGCTCGAACATACCGATCCCGAGAAAGTGATGTTCGAACTGGACGTTTACTGGGCCAGCAAGGGCGGCGTCAACCCGTCGGCTTACATCCAGAAATACGCAGGGCGTTTCCCGCTGTTGCACATCAAGGATGACAATGTCATCGGAGCCAGCCAGACCATCGACTTCGAAGCGATCTTCAATGCCGCCTACAAACAGGGGCTCGAAGCTTACTACGTGGAGATCGAAGCCAACGACATCCCGCCGATGGAGTGCGCCGAAAAGAGCGCCGAATACCTCAGCGCAGCTAAATTCGTTAAATAACCGACATAACCAACCAAACTAAAACCTTTATATCTTATGGCAGAAAAAATATCCCGGAGAGACTTTTTGCGCACGAGCGCAGTCGGCCTGGCCGGACTGACCATCGTTCCGAGTTCCGTTTTCGGTAAAGCGGCCGGACAAACCGCCCCGAGCGACAAACTGAACATCGCGGCCGTCGGTATCGGCGGCATGGGCGCAGCCAACCTGTCGAACATGGAAACGGAGAACATCGTGGCCCTGTGCGACGTGGACTGGCAATATGCGAAAGGAACTTTCGACCGCTATTCGAAAGCCAAACGGTACTGGGATTACCGTAAGATGCTCGACGACATGGGCAAGAGCATCGACGCCGTGCTGGTGGCTACCGCCGACCACACCCACTGTATCATCGCCGCCGAAGCCATGACCCTCGGCAAGCACGTTTACGTACAGAAACCGCTGACCCATTCGGTCTACGAATCGCGTCTGCTGACCAAACTGGCCAAGAAATACAAAGTAGCTACGCAGATGGGCAATCAGGGCGCGTCGGGAGCCGGCGTACGCCAGGTCTGCGACTGGATCTGGAACGGCGAGATCGGCGAAGTGACCCGCGTGGACACCTTCACCGACCGTCCGATCTGGCCGCAAGGGCTGATGCGCCCGAGCGAAGTGGATCAAATTCCCGAAACGCTGAACTGGGATCTGTTCATCGGACCGGCTCAGATGCGTCCGTACAACAAAATCTATACCCCGTGGAACTGGCGCGGTTGGTGGGACTTCGGCACCGGAGCCCTCGGCGACATGGCCTGCCACATCCTGCACCCGGTATTCAAAGGTCTGCAGTTGGGTTATCCCGACCGCGTACAGGGCAGTTCGACGGCCCTGCTGACCGATTGCGCCCCGAACGCCCAGATGGTGAAATACGTTTTCCCGGCCCGTGCGAAAAAAGAGAAGGTCAACATGCCCGAAGTGGAAGTAACCTGGTACGACGGCGGTCTGACCCCGCCGCGGCCGGCAGGCGTACCGGCAGGCAAATCGCTGAACGACAGCGGCGGCGGCGCTATCTTCTACGGAACGAAAGATACGCTGATCTGCGGTTGCTACGGCGTGAACCCGTGGCTGGTATCCGGCCGCAAACCGGAAGTTCCGAAGATGAACCGCGAAATCACCGCCAGCCACGAACAGGACTGGATCCGCGCCTGCAAAGAGAATCCTCAATCGCGCGTACAGACCTCGTCCGACTTCAGCGAAGCGGGTCCGTTCAACGAAATGGTCGTAATGGGCGTGCTGGCAGTACGTCTGCAGGGCCTGAACCGCGAACTGGAATGGGACGGCGAAAAGATGAAGTTCAAGAACATCGGCGCGAACGAAACGATGCAGATCATGATCGAAGACGGGTTCACGATCCACAACGGGCACCCGACCTTCAACAAACGCTACACCGATCCGTTCAACGCGAAAGAGTTCGCAGAACAGATGATCAAGCACAATTACCGCGACGGCTGGGAACTGCCGGCCATGCCCAAGTAATCAACGAATTATTAATTAATACACGAAGACAAGAAAATGAAACGATTAATGTGTGCTATCAGTTGCATGGCCGTTGCCGCAATGGCAGCTTCCTGCGTATCGAATCCGAATAAGAAAGCCGCGGCCGACAGCACGGCCACAGCCCAGACTGCCGACGTAGAAGAAGGCTTCGTTGCCATCTTCGACGGCAAAACGTTCGACGGATGGCGCGGCTACAACCGTACCGACGTGCCCTCGGCATGGACCATCGAAGACGGCTGCATCAAGATCAACGAGTCGGGCATGGGCGAAGCCGGCGCCAAGGACGGAGGCGATATCATTTTCGCCAACAAGAAGTTCAAGAACTTCGAACTGGCATTCGACTGGAAAGTCGATAAGGGAGCAAACAGCGGCGTTTTCTACCTGGCTCAGGAGATTCCGAACCAACCGATTTACATCTCCGCTCCGGAATACCAGGTGTTGGACAACGAGAACCATCCCGACGCCAAATTAGGCGTCGACGGCAACCGCCAGTCCGCTTCGCTGTACGACATGATCCCTGCGAAACCGCAGAACTCGAAACCGTTCGGCGAATGGAATACGGCCAAAATCCTCGTATATGACGGAACCGTGGCTCACTTCCAGAACGGCACGCAGGTCGTGGAATACCACTTGTGGACCCCGAAGTGGAAAGAGATGCTCGACAACAGCAAATTCAGCAAGGACAAATGGCCGGAAGCCTACGAACTGCTGCTGAACTGCGGCGGTGAAAACCACGAAGGATACATCGGTCTGCAGGATCACGGCAACAACGTATGGTTCCGCAACATCCGCGTTAAGGAACTGTAAAATCGTCCGCAACCGGCGAAAATTCCGTCGGACTTCGCATATTCGAAAACCGGAACAGTATAGATTACTGTTCCGGTTTTTTATTCCGGTAATAAACAAACCGTTCCTATTTGCGGAAAATTATCGAAAAAGACACGGACGCCCCTTTCCCGCATTTTTTAAAATGCAAAAAAAATCATTACTTTGCTATATTAAACGATACTTTCTATCCGACTGATATCGCCGACAGACAGGAAGATACCGTTCATTGCTATTTTAACTCGGACGATAATGCGTATAAGAATATATCTGCTGCTGTGTATTGCGTTGTTGACAGGCGATTGCATACACGGCTCCGCTCGCTCGAAAGACGGTATCCTGGTCATCAGCTCCTATTCCCCGCTGAAAGAAAACGGCAACCACGTCATCGCGTCCCTGGTCGGCGCGCTCCGGGAAGAAACCGACAGGAACCTGTTCGTCGAATACATGGATTGTGAAAATTCGCCCGAACTGGCGGAGTGGAAATCATGGATGAGCTCGATGTTCAGGGCGCACGACGAAACGCCCGAAGCGGTCGTGATCCTCGGCGGGGAAGCATGGACGACCTATCGGGAATGCGTCCCCGATACCTGGCGCGACGTTCCGGTCGTCCTGGGATTGGTAAAAAGAGGGTACATCGATTACGTAGCCCGGGAGAAAGAGAAAATAACCGATATACGGCAGATCTCCCCCATCGATTCGACGTTCGACGGTTTCCGGGTGACGGGTTATTATTACGCCGATTATTTCAACGAGAACATCGATTTTATCAAACGGTTGCAACCCGAGGTCACCCGCATCGCATTTTGCTACGACGACCGTTACGCGCACGATTTTTTCGAACCGTACCTGTCGCAACTGGTCGCCTCTCACCCGCCGCTCGAACTGGATTACCTGGTCGGCAGTCGGCTGTCGACCCAGGAACTGCTGAAAAGTATCTTCGCGATGGACAGCAGCTACGCGTTGCTGACCGGAGGATGGTACACCGACCGGAACCGTTACCCGCACGCCTATTCGATGCTTCACAACGAACTGACCCGACATTCGACAAAAAACATGTACCAACTGCAGGAGCAGGATCTGACGGAAGCCAACTACATCGGGGGCTACTTCGTTTCCGGCAAAGAACTCGGCCGAGACATCGCCGGACTGACCTACAGCGTACTGACCGAAGGGATCGAAAACAGCCCGGCATTCGGCCCCACCCCGTCGTCGCCCCGGCATCACGTCAATTACAAAACGCTCCTCAAAATGGGGATCGATCCGTCGCGGCTCCCCGCCGACACGGTACTGCACAACACCGACCCCACGCTATTGGAGAGATATCCGGTCGAAGTCGCTCTCGTCTGCTGTCTATTGCTGCTACTGACCGCCAGCGCGATCTTCGCGCTGGTCTACCGCAGAAAACGCGAGCAACAATACAAAAAAAACTCGCAGAAGATGCAGCACCTGCTGGGATCGATGCCCAACATGGTCGTCATCTTCGACCGGGAGATGAACATCGTCGATATCCTCAATCCCGACCGGGTCATCATGCTCGGCAAGACGGTCGACGAACTGAAAGGCAACAACCTATACCGTCTGCAAGAAAACTTTCCGACATTTTCCGAAGCGGCGGACACATTGATTTCCCATGTAACTTCGACGGAAAAAACGAAACAGGCCCGCGATTTCAGTTACGAAGTCACCACGACCCGGAACAAAACGCTGTACTTCGAGGCCCGTTCCGTACCGTTCGAAGACCGCAAGGTGCTGCTTTTCGTCCACGATACGACGACACGGGTCGCGGCCGAGAAAAAAGCGGTCATGCTGAAAGATTTCCTGCAGTCGATTATCCACAGCCTTCCGGTCGGCGTATCCGTAAAGGACGCCAACGACCAATTCCGCTACCTGTTCTACAACAAAAAAGCGAACGACTTCTACAAAGAGGAGAAGGAGGTCAAGCTGGGTAAGAACGATTACGAACTAGACAGCCCGGTAGCCCGGCAATACCGCGAAGAGGACGAAAAAGCGCTGGAAAGCGAAACGCCGCTGGTGTTCGATCGGGTTATGTACGATAAAGAGACGAAATCCTACCGGTTCGGCGTCGCAACCAAATCGAGGCTGATCCGCGACGACGGTTCGCGGTATATCATCACGACCATCGCGGATATGACCGACCTGCATAAAAAGGAGACCGAACTGGACAACATCCGCAACGAACTCTCGATCGCCCTTGATGCGGGATCGCTGTCCGCATGGATTTACGATGTGGAGGAGGCGAAATTCATGTCGCTGTACAGCAACACGCTTTCCGACGGTTCGCCCAATCCGGACGTCATTCAACACATGGCGCATCCGGAAAGCCGCGCCGACCTCGACCAATTCATGGAAGCCCTGCTTTCGGGCAGGGAGCCGAAGCGCCGGGGCGTATTCCGTTTCATGCGCAACGGACAGTACGGATGGTACGAAACGTACGCCATCGCCCAGAAATCACCCCGTACGGGACGCGTCGTGCGGATCGTCGGAACCGAACGGAACATCAGCGACGAAATCGAGCAGCAACAGAAAAAAGAGGAGTACCGGCTCCAATTGGAGCTGGCATTCGACGCCGCGGGCATTACGCCGTGGTCTTACGACGTCGAGAACGACGAATTTACCTCTCCGAGCGATAAATCGGTACTGTACGGACACCGGTATTCGTTGCAGGAAGCCGTGCAGGTGCTGATGCCCGACGACCGCAGGGCCTCTTTCCTCGAAGCGATCGGGCACCTGATCGACGGCACGACACAGGCGATCGACGCCGTTTTCCTGTTCAAGCAGGCCTCCGGAAAGCAAGAGTGGTCTCAGATCGCCGCCAAAGCCTTCAAACGCGATTCGAACGGACGGGCCCGGAAAATCGTCGGAACCCGGAAGTACATCACCGAATCGTTCGAAGCGGAAAAAAAGTTGAAAGCCTACAACTTCAAATCGGATCTGGTGATCAAATCGAGCGGCATCGTCCAGTGGGATTACGACGTTCAGACCGGCATCATCTCTTCGCCGAACCAAAATGCATTCCTGCGCGACGGCCTGCCGATCGGAACTTATCTGAAACTGATCCATCCGGAAGATGCGAACCGCTTCAAAGAAGCCCTGCAAGGTATGATCGAGCGGGGAGACGAAACGATTCACCACCAAATTAGAATCAATATCCAACAGGAAGGCGGATATCGTTGGGCGGATATTCACGGCGTAGCTTTCGAACGCGACCCGAACGGACGGATCACCAAGATAACCGGGCTGCGGCGCGATATCACCGACCTGAAAAACATGACGCACGAGTTGATCGTTCTGCGCGACAGGGCCGAGGAAGCGAACCGTCTCAAAACGGCGTTCCTCGCCAACATGAGTCACGAGATACGCACTCCGCTGAACGCGATCGTCGGTTTTTCGAACCTGATCGCCCAAACGCGGAATCCCGAAGAGATCGCCGAATTCTGCAAAATTATCGAAACGAACAACGAACTGTTGCTGCAATTGATCAACGATATCCTCGACCTGTCGAAAATCGAAGCCGGACAGCTCGAGTTCGTCTACTCGGACATCGACATGAACGAACTGTTCCGGAACCTGGAGCAAATTTACCTTTTCCGACTCAAAGGAACGGTGCAATTGATCTGCAACCTGCCCGAACGAACGTTCGTCACCCATTCGGAAAGGAACCGGCTCACGCAGGTCGTGTCGAACTTCCTGAGCAACGCCTGTAAGTTCACGACGGAAGGATCGATCACGATGGGATACGAATGCTCCGACGGTCTCATCCGTTGTTTCGTCACGGATACGGGCAAGGGCATCGCCCCGGAAAATCTTCCTCACGTATTCGAACGGTTCGCCAAGTTCGACGCTTTCATTCAGGGAACGGGATTGGGGCTTTCTATCTGTAAAACGATCATCGACAAACTGGGAGGCGAAATCGGCGTCGAATCCGAGGAGGGAAAAGGGACGACTTTCTGGTTTACGATTCCGCCCCGGCCGCCCGAAGGCGGAGACCCGGAAACGATCGCGGATCTCTGACCGGTCAAAAATACGAACCCCGGCCGATTTTTCCGGCGGAACCGATTTATGGTATGAAAATAGCAGTTTTGCGACTGTAATGTTTCGGCGGCCCGGCCGCCCAACGAATAAACGACATAAAAAACAATACGATGGAAAAAATTGCCAAACGACTGACCGATCTGATCGGCAACACTCCGCTGCTCGAACTGAACCAATACGGCAGCAAACACGACCTTCCCGCCCGGATCATTGCAAAACTCGAATATTTCAATCCGGCCGGCAGCGTGAAAGACCGCATAGCGTTGGCCATGATCGACGACGCAGAGAAAAAAGGCCTGCTCAAACCGGGCAGCGTCATCATCGAGCCGACCAGCGGCAACACCGGAGTCGGCCTGGCGCTCGTCTCCGCCGTTCGCAAATACCGGTTGATCCTGACGATGCCCGACACGATGAGCGTCGAACGCAGAAACCTGCTGAAAGCCCTTGGCGCGGAGATCGTCCTGACGCCGGGGGCCGAAGGCATGAAAGGAGCCATCGCAAAAGCCGAAGCGCTGAAAGCGGAGCATCCGGGGGCGATCATCCTGCAACAATTCGAAAACCCGGCCAATCCGGCTGTCCACGTCGCCACGACCGGCGAAGAGATCTGGCGCGACACGGACGGAAAGGTAGACCTGTTCGTCGCCGGAGTCGGAACGGGCGGAACCGTCAGCGGTGTCGGGAAAGCGTTGAAGAAGCACAATCCGGCCGTCCGGATCGTGGCGGTCGAACCGCAGGACTCACCGGTACTCTCCGGCGGAAAGCCCGGCCCGCACAAAATACAGGGCATCGGGGCCGGATTCGTCCCCAAAATTTACGATGCTGGCGTAGTGGATGAAATAATCCCCGTAAGCAACGACGATGCGATCCGCACCAGCCGCGAGCTGGCCGCCGAAGAAGGACTGCTCGTCGGCATATCGGCCGGAGCGGCGGCGGCGGCGGCGACGCAACTCGCTCTGCGGCCCGAAAACAAAGGGAAAAACATCGTCGTCCTGCTGCCGGACACCGGCGAACGCTACCTGTCGACCCTACTCTACGCATTCGACGAATATCCGCTGTAAAACACGGCTGACGCCGGCTCTGGCCAGGAGTTCGAAAAAAGATTCCGCCGCCTTTCCGGAACGCCTTAAAATTGATGTAACAGCCTAATAAATAGGGCTGTTACATTTTTTATAATAGGACGAGGTAACGAAAAAGCAACGGTTCTATTTTCCGTGTTTTGCTTTTGGATTCACACTATCAAACAACTGATAATAAGGCAATAAAACACTTCAAGAACAGCAAATTCTGGAGCTCTTCTATTCAGTTCAGACCTTAATCATATTTTTCTCCAATGCTTCCGGCTTTAGTAGCTTGCTGTGCAGTACCGATTTACAAACGACGAACAGTCTCTATGAAAAGTGTAGTTTATCATAAAACAGGTGAAAATTCCGCATCCGTCCAGTCATCTCCTCTCGGAGCGAAATAAACCTTCCATTATGTATTAAGTATCTACGATGATTTTTTGTTCGTTTTCATTTGTATTTGTTTTACGCAATAGCGTCAGTAAAACGTCAGTAATAAAAAAATAAGAATAAAAAAACAGGTTAGAAACCTAATCTAACCTGTTGATTTTTAACTTGTCGGGGTGAAAGGATTCGAACCTTCGACCACACGCCCCCCAGAGGTATTTTCTGATTATTCCTTTAATTTGACTTCTTTATATTAAGCAGGTATTTTATTGATAATCAATGACAAGATTGTTATTGTATTTGCTTTATTTTTCTTACTTGTGTTCCAAATGTGTTCCACTAAAATATCATTGTAAATTTATCGGATTAAAATTATTTCTTTTTTTGCAAAATGGTTATTGCTTGACAATCAATATATTGAGCGCAGACACATCAATAAAGGCCCTTAACCTTAAATTTCTCAATCGTATTATAAGAGTATGTAAAGATTTACAGCTTCGTTACATACAGCAGTTAAGGCCATGATAAGTTTTATAAAAAGGAATGATGTTACCAACGCTCAGGGATTGAGTGCCATTCGTTTACGGGTGTGTAAAGATAGGCAGCGCAAATATTTTACGTTGAAAATATTTGCAGATGACCAATATTGGGATGCCGATAACGAATGCTTCGTAATCCTCAAAAATGTACGGGACAAGAAACAGAAGGAAGAAAACGAACAACGCAAGCAATATAATTACATACTCAGCAATTATAGGGTACGGGCACAGGAAATCATAGATCGTTTTAATAGGGAGCATATCGATTGGACTTTGAATCAGTTCGCAGATGCGTTTCTTCATAAGTCGAAGCAAGGTAAAGTGAGAATTTACATGGAGAATTATATCGAGATTCTGCGTGAGACGGGACATATCGGTAATGCGAATTGTTATGCGGCCACTTTAAATATGCTGGGGCACTATGACAACAAATTTGACAAAAGAGTGTTTTCTGAAATCGATATAAAATTCGTAAACGGGTTTGATGTATTTCTGCAAAAAAGAGGATGTAAAGGGAATACAAGAAAGTATTATTTCAAAGCTCTTAGAAGTATCTTGAATAAGGCCATCCAAGAAAAAGAAGCTACAGAGAAAACCTATCCTTTCGGTAAAGGTGGTTTTCAAATAGCGAAATTGGATGAAGAAACGGAGAAACGCTACCTTTCCGTAGCTTCTTTGAATAAGATAAAAAATACAGTATCGCTCAAACCTCAACGGGAGTATGCCCGTAAATTGTTTCTGCTATCTTATTACTGTTACGGAATGTCGTTTATTGATATGGCCTATTTAACGCGAAAAAACATCGTGCATTTTGACGGTGGGGAATATATCGTGTATAAACGTCATAAGATTCAGCATCAGAAAAGGGCGAAGCCGATAAAAATAAAAATGACGGAAGAAATCGGGGATTTATTAAACAGCCTCAAAGAGATTAACCCAACAATAGACGATTTTATAATCCCGATTGTTACGATCAGTGGCTATACAGGAGAAAAATTATATAATCACATTCGGTATCGGTATAAAAAATACAATGACTATTTGGCCGAATTATCCGAAGAACTGAAAATAACCGATATAAAATTAACTACCTACGTTAGTCGGCATACGATGGCTATGATGTTACAGCGTAACGACGTGGCAAGGGAACACATTTCCCAGATATTGGGCCATACGGATATGAAAACGACTAATACTTATTTAGATAGTTTTGATACGAGTGTGATAGATGAAGCCGCCAAAGTTTTATATGATATTTGATTTAGGATATGTTTCGACGCTCCTATTTCGCTCAATAACAAGCAATAAAGATAAAAAAATAGACTTTGTTATAAAAAATTGTATTAGAAAAATATTATTTATAATTTTGTAATGAGGCTCAGGCGAAGAGCAGAATTAACATAATTAATTGATAATTCCTCTTCAAAAACCCTCCGACGAGGCGAACACTAAAATGTGTGGCGTTTCTTGCATTACAAAAAGTGTGTGGAGCAGTCTGTCTTAGCCGGGCACACAAAGATTATCTTTCAATACCCTGATTTATAGTCAAATCAGGACTATTCTTTTTTTTAGTATTAACTTGCTTTTTAGAACAGAGATTTCGTGTTCTATTATAGCGCATTCAGAATTATTATGAACGATAATCATGTCATTCATAATGAGGCTCTGGTAATACACTTAACGGTTGGTCAGATAAAGACCATCATTGAAAGCGTAATCCAAGAAGCGTCATTATTATCCAGAAACGTCCAATCTGAAATTCTCTCTATTGAAGAAGTATCAGAAATAACAGGTTACAAGAAAGCTACTATCTACAAACTTATTCACGAGCGGAAAATTCCTTTCCATAAGCCTGCTCATGGTGGTCGAAAAGTATTTTTTAAAAAAGTAGAAATTGACCAATGGTTGCAATTTAACAGTATTGGAATTTATGGAGAATTTTCCGATGCAAGAAATGAAAAAATTTAAAAGAAAAAACAAGCATGAAAACACAAAAAAATATTAATTCGGAAATTAATGTAAGGGGTAGTTTTGTTTTTTATCGCTCATATTATGAAGCCATAAACATGTTAAGTAAAAAAAATCGATTGTTAGCGTATGAAGCAATTGCCAAATATGCCCTTAACCAAGAGGTCGAGGGAAATTTACCTCCACAGGTGTTAATCGTATTGAAAATAGCTATGCCTAATATCGATGCGAATATTCGAAACTACAATAGGAGGGTCAAAAATAACAATAAAAAGAGCGTATGCACTTTTGATGAGGAATCAGAAGAAAAAGTACCCTTACCAAAAAGGGAAAGCATACGGATAGAAAACGATACCCTTGCAGACGACGACAACATTGAATCTGAATTAGATTCAATTTAGGTTAGTTTTAGAATCAAAAAATAATGTAAGTAATTTAAAACAAGCATTATGAGTAGCATAAAAAACATCCCTAATGATAATTCAAAAAAAGAAGAAAAAGAGAAAAAAATTTTTAATGTAAATAAGAATGGGAGCGACAGAATCTTTAACCCCTTTGAGGAACCAATGGTATCTTTATTCGAAAATATTTTTAGTACTGAACCTATTCGGGAAGTGTCACTGCATAAGTTTTTACATACGAGCAAATTTAAAGCAGAGGTCGAAAAGTATAGGACATGTACTGACGACAAATTAAGAAAAAAGATTAAAGGACGACTTATATGCGTTACGCCAAGTGGTTCATTTTGTCAAAGGCGAGAAAGCGGCCTTATTCGTCACACCGGATTGTTATGTGTCGATATCGATTTTAAAGACAATTTAGACATTGATTTGCAGAGATCTAAACATATAATAGGGCAACATTGTCCGAGTCTGTATTATGCCGGATTGTCCCTTAGCGGGAAGGGGATATTTTTAATTTTCAGAATATCAAACCCAAAATTTCACAAACAACATTTTGAAGCACTTGCTCTATTCCTAAAAAACAAGTTTGGGTTACAAGTGGATAACAATGTAAAAAGTCCCGTAAGTTTGCGAGTCGTGAGCTATGATCCAAACCCTTATTACAATCCAAATCCTATTCCGTTTCAGTACACAATGGAAACAGATAAAAAATCAGGACATGTAATCAGGACAACTGCCGAAAAAGCAAAAATTCTTGAACGAGTAGAACAAGCTGTGGCGATTATTAAGGAAAAGCGAATTGATATTACTAATCAGTATGCGAATTGGTTCAAAATAGGGTGTGCATTGGCTTACGAGTTTGGAGAAGAAGGCAGATATTGGTTTCACGTAATCAGTCGTATGTATGAACGATACGACGAGGGTGATTGCGATATACAATATCAACGATGTGTAAAATATAAAAAAGAGGATGGAGCTAAAATTGGAACCTTCTTTTATATATGCAGGCACTATGGAATAAAAGTATGATTTTTGGGAGAAAAACTTTTATCAGATTAAAATATCTCTAATATGCTAATAATCAAAGTATAGAATCCTTTTGTGTAGGTAATTTTAGAGGAGGAAATGTAAAAACAGACCTTACATTTCCTCTTTTTTAATTTTCATTTTCGTATTATTATAGTACAGCCCAGAACAAAGAAGGCGATATTCTGTTATTCGAATGTTATTTTGAAGCAAACTTTAGTATCTTTACCGAACCACTGAGGTGGTACGTAATAGTGAAAGTGTTTCGCTTTTATCCTGTACCGGAAATCTGACAGTTTCAAAGAAACAGGGATAAGCAATAACATTCGTCACTTGGATAGCTATATGTGTAAAAAACATATACTAAACAAGTGTGGAGTATTGTTTATTTGTTTCTGGGCTTTGTCAGAGCCTCCGGTACGATAAACGAACGACTCCACACTTTTCTTTTTTAATCTTGTCATTTAGGGAGTCGGATGGCAACAACTTTTATAACGATGACCGGATTGGAATTTATTAAGTCGAAGCAACAGAATTGGGCGAAACGACAGGGTTTCGAATTAGTAGGGGGTACGATTCCCGACAGGGGAGAGAAAAATTATCTTTACGATTTAACGGATAATCTATTTGAGCCGCTATCCGATGAAAATCTAATTTACTACGATTCGGGAGACGGAAACGAAACGAGGGACAGTAAAACCCGATTGGCAAAAATGAAAGCATTGCATTCGTCCTCCGCACTCGTAGTCAATATGTTTCAATATTGGCAGGGGAAAGAAAATACCCCGCTTCTATACGCTTGCGGGTTATCGTCCAAAAAATCCTCCGAATCCTCTTGTGTAATTGAGAATATCAGTTCCGATACTCCAAAAGTACTTCCTATTACCGGACGTACTTTCGAGCCCAAAATCAAGTTTGAAGAGCAGTTTGAGATCAGTGACGATAAGTCCCGATTTCCTCATTCCCCGAATATCGATGTTGTTATCGAAACCGGATTGTCTGATATTGCTATCGAATCTAAGTTTACAGAGCCGTATAACGGCAGAAAGCATGAAGGGCTTAAGCAAAAATATGTCGAGGATGTTTCTTTCTGGAATGAATTACCGAATTTGTACGAATTGGCAAAAGAGATATCGCCCGATAACAACAGATTTCAGTATCTGGATGCGGCACAATTAATTAAGCACATATTGGGACTGAAAAAGAGGTGTGAAAAACAGAATTTGCATTTGAAACGCAAAATTTGTGGATTCCGTCTCCTGTATTTGTGGTATGATGTAATCGGAGAGGACGGCGTGAAACACCGAAATGAGATCGAACAATTTGCAGAGATTGCCCAAAAGGATAATATAAACTTTAGTCACACTACCTATCAAGAAGCAATCACAAAACTATCCAAAGAGTATTATGTGGGAAATGAAAAATACTGCAATTATTTAACGAACAGGTATTTATAGTAAAACAACTAACAGGAAATAGGATGATGCCTAAAATATATTTAGTCCTTTTACTATTATGCAGTAGCATGACAGTAAGTGCTTTATCAGCACAGAATGTGCATAAGGACACGGTTCCATTACCCCCAAAAGCAAAATTTGAAACCATTCGGTATAAAAAATCCAATTATGAAATTATTGGGAATGTGTACAAAAAACATTTTGTAGAGGGACATAAATTGACTTTTATGAGAATTGAACCTTCCGATACTATTATGAGTGGCACATATTTTATCAAGGATGGATATTCGTGTATAGAAGGTACTGTAAATGGAGAGGCGAAAGGGGTGTTTAGGGTCAGTAACGATATTGGAAAGAGACACTTAAGTACTGATAAGAGAAATACAGGGAAGCTATATGTTGAAATAGTGGATATTACAGCACTTGTGTATAAATATGCTAAAAAATATCCGCTTATCTTACTTAAGTCATTATCCGCAGACGATTATCAATTAAGAATAAAATTTAAAGATAAAATTTTGTCACTGACAGTCAGTCCTGATATTATTGCCAAATATGGATTTTATGCGTTCGATGATATGATTAAAAACTCCGAGAATGTAAAATTGACTTATCCTAAAGGGGATGTTTATACTGGTGTCGTCGAAAAAAATGATGACACAGGAACTTGGGGGGATATCTATTTTGATGATCGAATTCGAGTCCCTTGTAAAGGAACGACTGTATTTGCAGATGGAACGGTTGTCAATGGAGATTGGCTGAAACCTTTCACTTTTAGTAAAAAAGAGTGGGAACAAATTTATGCAAATAGTAACACTTTGACAGAGATTCGGGATAACGCACGTCAAAAACAGCATGAATTAGATATGCTGGAACGAAAAAGGATTGAAGCAAAGAGAATTGCAGAACAGAAAAGACAAGAAGAACTAAGAGTTGAAGAACAGAAAAAACAAGCAAAATTAAGAGCCGAAAGGGTGCGTACGCAGAGGTGTATTGCGAAATATGGAACATATTGGGGTAATCTGATTAATAACAGGGAATTTACTGTTGGTATGACCAAAGAAATGGTCAGGGAAATCTTAGGGTCGGAGGAAGGTTTTTATGTAAAAAGTGTTTCGACCTCATGGGGAGTACAGGTCGAGACATGGAGATTTAGCTACGATTCGAGCGTGGGTGCCCTGATAATAGGACTTGCAGACTTATACGGCAGGAGTATATCGCAATATTATCCCACTTTGGTATTTACAAATGAAAAACTAACCGGTATTTACAGATGAAATACTGTACATATTGCGGCAAAGAGCTCGGGTGGCGGGTACATAAGTGCCCCCATTGCGGGCATTTGGTAGCTACGGATACGATTCGTACTGATGTGCCGACCGTTCGACGGAATCGACCGTATGAACCACATTCAGATCGGAAAAGTCGGTCGAATCGTTCTAAATCGGTACTTTACGGTGTGCTGTGGGTGGTTGTTGCTTTCATGGGTATTTTATTATTGGGGTATGCGATAGGATCGATCGGAAACGTAATAAACAGCGATACGGAGGCGGGGTATACTATTGATGTTTTCCGTTCTGATAAAGATCAGGTTAACGAAATGGCAAAACCAACATTGCAAGAAATTCTCAATGAAGAGTTTCCTGCTGCCGGAATAGAGGTTTTAGAGACCAGTGTCGTAAAAAAAGATCGTTCGAGTAATGAATATGATGGGATCGCACTTATTCGGATCAATGGGGATGAGATATACATCGGGTTTAACGTGATTTTTGACGGAGAGGATGCTATTATATCCGTTCCCCCTGAAGAGGTACTGCGATTACGATTTCTTTGATTTTTAATATTGTTAAAATTATGGGAGTCGATTATAAATACTGTCCGTATTGCGGGCAGGAAACATATGAACAGGGTGCCCGATATTGTCCCTCTTGTGGTAAAGCATATCCGAATGTGAATATATCCCCGGATAATCGGAATGAGAATAGTTATTCTAATGAGGTAATGTCGGAACGCCCGTTGAAATTGTTAAAATTCAACTGGGGTGCGTTTTGCTTTTCATGGTTATGGGCTGTTTTCAATGGAATGCCGTGGATGATACTGTGTATATTATTCGGTGCAATTATGGTGTCATTAGAAGATACGGTGCATTCGGATATTCGAATATGGTTTATCCTTGTGAGGGTTATTTGTGTGCTTACACTATCTGTTATTTTCGGTATCTTCGGTAACCGGTGGGCATGGAAATATAAAAAGTGGAAAAGCGTACAGCATTTTGAATTTGTCCAGAGCCGTTGGAAACAGTGGGGTTTTTTCTATGTGGGAATTCTGTTTTTATTACGGTATTGGAATGTTATTTGAATGATCACAAATATCAGTATATACTTTTACCTACCCCTGTGCGATAAGGATGCAATAAATATCATCCCGTTTTATATTTTGTATGTGTTCCAAAAGTGTTCCACTAAAAATAAATCAGCCACTTATTTTTCATTAAGTGGCTGATTTTCAATGTCGGGGTGACTGGATTCGAACCAGCGACAACACGCCCCCCAGACGTGTACTCTAACCGGGCTGAGCTACACCCCGTAGCCGTAAAAGCAGTGCAAATGTAGCATAAAAAAGTCATTCTGCAAAACTTTTACACGTCATTTTCCACGGCAGGCGTTTTCAAACGTTCCACAAATAGATTAAAAGTCATTTCCCCCTTATCCGAGATCTCCACGGCTTCACTTCCCGACGCCGAACCGACCGGCCGTAGCGTAAATACGATATAGAAACGATGCTTTTATTTGTTCTGTCCGAATCCTTTTACCGATATCCTGACAGGCAGATCGTACCCCTCCGCAATCAAATCGGCCTCCTGCTCGAAGTGCCCCGGAACGACCGGGTGTACGCGCAAACGCACCGAAGCCGTATCGCCGGGAGCCAGCGGACGGGGACGCAGACTCACTACCGACAGGCAGCCGCAGGTCGTTTCGATCCGGTCGATCTGCAAAGGCTCCGTACCGGCGTTTCTGTAAACCACGTTAAACACGGTATCCCGGCTGATCGGGAACTTCCCCAAGTCGATCAACGTATCGGTTTCGATCTCCGGAGACGCGGACGCCGCACCGTTCCCGCATCCCGGCCAGCCCAGACACACCCCGGCAATCCCCAAAAGAGAACATGCGATTTTCACCGTTTTCATCAGATACTGTCCAAAGGATAATAAACGATAACCGGATTGTCGTTTTCTTCGGTCGAATCAACGATCTCGCGGATCCGGGGATCGGAATAAATCGGGTCGTCGTCCATCTTCGCCCGGTCGATCCCCGCAATCTCGTAAGCGGGGATGCAACTTACCAACGCATTTTCGGTAGCCGTGCAAAAAGTTTTCCGCCCGGGATAAAACAGACTGCTCCCCCACGTCCCCGCCGGGGAGTAATGAATGGCCCGGCGGGTCTTCAGATCCCAAATCAGGTAATTGACGGCATGGAATGTAATCTCTTTCAATTCGTTATTCAAATAATACGTTCCTGTTCCTCGATAGATGTGATATTCCGCACAACCGAACTTCTCGGTCAACCAGACCCGTTCGATTCCGCTGGAATAACCTTTTTTTTGAGCCTTACTGACCACTTCCGGATAATAATCATAGGGACCGCCATCGTCAATCGCCTTTTGAGGGAACGCTTGTTTACCGGTCTGTATTACATACAAAGGGTCTACGCGTCCGTCGTGCCATGTGTATAATGTATCGTTCAGGACGGAAGTCATCAAGAACATACCGTTGTTTTTAGCCATCGACGGTTGCGCTACTCCGCATGACGTCGCACCTGTCACCCGATAAGGCAACGCATAATCCCGAAACGCGTAATTACCCGCCTTAAATACCCCGTATTCATTAGGATAATCCTGAGCATTCGTGAATAGTACGACCAGGTTCTGATCGTCGGCCAGAGACATATCCTTGATAAAATCCATCTCCTCGGCATAACCGACCTTTTCGAGCAATTTTCCATCGAAGCCGTAACGGAAAATCTTTTTACGCAAAATATCGTATACGCCTATAAACTCGCCTTGACCGTCGACATAGAAAGCCCCCATACTCAACTGTTCTTGGGGACCTCTGCCGATCTGCCCGATCCGATTTCTGAATGCGCCGGTCGAATCGAAAACCAAAGTACGTTTGTCATCCTGAACGACAATAAAGTTTTTATGGACGGCAACCTTTTGGATTTGACCGATCAGACAATCGTCCGAGGTCTCTAATTTCACAAATCTCCACCTATCGGGAAGACTGTCTTTCAAAAACGGATTTTTTACCGGGCAATCTTTCGTACGGAAGACCGTCACCCCGGAAAGAACCCGATCGTTCGGTTGACTACATCCTACTGCTAATAATATTAAAACCAATACGGCATACTTCACAATAACAATCTCTTTTACTGTTTAGATTCTCTTGATCTTTCCAATATGCGTTTTTAAACAGCAATTATTTCTAAACGCATTACAACTCCCTACGAGAATATTGTAAGTACTGCCGCCTCCAACCGTTCCGGATACAGGAATTTCCACACCTCCGACCGTAATACAAACCTTACCATCAATACCCGTATGTTCCGTTACTTCGTATGGACCATCAAACCCTTCCACGGCATCACGCACGTATGTAAAAATATCACAATCATCCACCCCTTCATCTCCACTCAACGCTTCGACATTGGCAAGCAGCAGATCCGAAGAAGCGGAATTGCCCTGAAAATAAACGGTCGCAGAAAAAGCGACAACGCCGGCAGCCATAACGGCAAAGAGTAAATTCTTTTTCATTTTTGTAAAATTTAAGATTATTGAATAAGGTAAAATATCGTATTTATACTATCAAATATAGCATCGAAATATTTCTTGAACAATATTTTGTCAACAAAAATCGCATAAAAGGCTTTTTCTATCAAGAAAAAAGCCTTTTATGCGATTTACACTCAGTCTCTTCGACGGAATATTTTTAACCCGACACTTAAAACAATACGGATCAACAACATACCGTTTTTAATCGCCGCTCACAAACATCGCCCGTTACACGATCTGCTGCGTCCGCTGGATGACCATGTCCTGCCACTCTTTGCAGAGCGTCGTGAAACGGGCCGACCATCCGGCTACGCGCACCGGTAGGTTCGGGTACTTCTCCGGGTGCATCTGCGCGTCGATCAGCGTCGCCGAATCGACTACGTCGATGTGCATGTAGAAACCGCCCTTCTCGCGGAACGTCTTGGCCAGCGCGACCAGCGCGGCGATCCCGTTCTCGTCCTTGACCGAATCGGGCAGGACTTTCAGTTCGACCGTAGCGCCGTTCGGACAGCGGGTGAAATCGAGTTTGCAGTACGAATTCAGCACGGCCGTCGGCCCCTTGCGGTCGCTGCCGGGCGTCGGCGAACAGTTCGTCGCCAGGATATCCCCGACGCGACTGCCTTCGGGTGTCGCCCGCCGCGCCATCCGCCAGTCGATCTCGCGACCGAACGTACTGATTCCGCACGGACGTTTCAGTCCGTTGCGCTCCTTGACCCGGCCGACGATCGAGGTATAGTCGTCGAACACCCGTTTCATCATATCGTCGGCCTCGGCGTGGTCGTTGCCATAAAACGTAAAACGGTTCTGCACCAGTCGCCGCAGGCCCTCGTTGCCCTCCCAGTTGTGACGAAGGATATTGACGAAATGGTTCAGCCCGATGTAATTTTCTTCGAAAACCAGCTTTTTCAGCACCAGCAGGCTGTTGGCCGTATCGCTGACTCCGCCGTAGTGGATACCGTTGACCGTATATTTCGGGCCGCGCTCGTAATAACCGCGTCCCTTCTCGATGCATCCTTCGACGAACATCGACACCAGCGGATTGGGGTTGTTCGGATCGTTCCAACTGCCGTCCAGCGCTTTTTGCAGATTGTCGATCTCCCGGCCGAGTTCCGCCGTAAAACGGCCGTAGACCGTTTCGAAATCGTCCGCTTCGAGCGGAACGTCCTTATCGAGGTTCAGTGCGCGGAACAACGGCTGCATCATATCGCAAGGCGAATAGATGAACGCGGTCTTGCCCGGAATGATCGCTTCCCAGCAACCGTCGTTGGTAAACTCGCGGGCTTCTTCGAGCGGATAGCCGAACTGCACCAACCCGTCGATCACGGTATTCTCGTTGTACATCGAAACGATCCCGCCACCGAAACGTTGCACCTCGGCAATCCGGCGGAACAGTTTCTCGGGCGTATGGTCGCCGATACGCACGGCGATCGGATAATCGCTGATATGCAACTCTTCGACGACATCCAGGACGAGGTAGGTAATCGGATTGGTCACTTCGTTCCCGTCCTTGTCGATCCCGCCGAGGATAATGTTCTGATAGAACTGGGCATCCCCCGAACCGTTGAATTCGCCGATCCACTCGGTTCCTTTGATCCAAAAATGGGCGATCAGTTCGCGGGCTTCGTCCAGCGTGATCTTCCCTTTCTGCAGGTCGGCCTCCAGATAAGGCCACAACATCTGGTCGAAACGCCCGATCCCCGACCAGTTGCCCATCAACCGGTGAAAAGCGTACAGCGACCATAGCGACTGCACCGCTTCGCGGAAGTTACGCGGCGGATTCTCGGGGACGTTTTCGAGCGTATCGATGATATTCTGGTAAAACCGGCGTTCGCTGTCCGGCGCATTCCCTTTCATCTCCTTGAGCAGAGCGATGTTGCGCTGCTGCCACAGCGCAGCGGCATCGAGAGTCATCAGCATGGATTCGAGCAGGTCGGTTCCGTGCGAATCCAGCCCGCCCCGGCTCAGCCGTTCGTCGATCTCGGCCCGCAGCCCCTTATACCCCTGATGCAACACTTTGGCGAATCCGACGGTAGTATGGCTGACCGAGCCCATGTTCAGCGCCGGAATGCGGTGTTGCGCCGCTTCGCGCAGCGTGGCCGACCCGACGATCAGTTCGCCCGGCAGAATACGCAACGGAGCATTCCGCGCCACGCTCAGAGCCGCATAGCCGTATTTGCGGTTATTCGACAATTTTTCATCGCGCCCTTCGGGAAATTCCCAGTCGACGGTAGGCATGTTGCGGCCGTGCTGACCGGACAGCCCCATTTGCGCCAAGTGGTGCGTGATATCGCTGAGACGTTTCGGCGATTCGGGATGCCACGCCTGCCCCCAGTTATAGAGATGTTCGCCCGGTTCGGACAAGGCTTTCGCCGGCGCGCTTCCGGCAAACACTTTTTCATTGAGTCCCACAAACAGGGCGCACAATCCGAGCGACGAGCGTTTCAGAAATTCGCTTCGCGAAATGCGTTCTTGATTGTTCATCGTATTTCAGGTTTATAGGTTTTAGCGTCAATTCTTACGCGGCAATTCCCGCCCCCATTCAAACGCACACCGCCTTTTGGCGAAGTTAATAATTAAAATACGGAAATGCAATACATTATTCCGTCTCCGTCCGATCTTTTTCCGGGGCGGACCGCCCGTCTCCCACAGCTTCTTCCTGCACAGATCGCGCGGCCGGCCGCACTCCCGTCCCTGCCCCGCGACTTCTCCGGCCGAAAACGGAAAGCGGAGAAAACTTCCGCATGGAAATTTTCTCCGCTTTCGGTACAGGGAAACCGCCGGCCGTTATTTGACGGCGATCTCCTTCACCTTCTTCGCTTCGACGGCTTCCTGTTTTTTCGGAATGTCGATGGTCAGCACGCCGTTCTGCACTTTCGCGTCGATCTTATCTTTTTCGACGTTCTCCGGCAGGATCATCACCTGCTGGAAACGACTGTACGAAAATTCGCGACGCAGGTACCTGCCCTTCTTGTCCTCGTCCTTGTGTTCTTCTTTTTTCTCCATCGAAACGACCAACTGGTTATCGGCGTCGATTTTCACCGAAAAATCATCCTTGGTCATTCCCGGCGCAGCCAGTTCGACTTTATAATCCGTGTCCGATTCGATGATGTTGATGGCCGGCGAAGCGCTGTTGGCTTTTTCGATCCATTCGTTCCCGAAGAAATCGTTGAAAATTCCCGGTAACCAATTCTGAGATTTTTTTACAGGCATCATAGTTTTGTCCTCCCAAATATTTTAAATTATTAAACATTCTTTTAAACCTTACCCGGGCTCTCTCTTCCCGGTTCCGGAAAGAAAATACTCAAAATATATGCCACGCATACCAAACAAAAAGCCACAGGACGCTGCCCGAACGGCTATGTCCTGTGACTCTGTAAATTAAAAAAAAACGAATGCCCGGCGCCGGAATCCAAACAAGTTGTCAACTTGTCACGCATCTATGAAAAAATGTCCGGAACAATGTCATTTTTTCACTGACAATCAACTAATTGCCAACAACATCATGTCATACAAATCAAATCCCCGTAATTTTTTTAATCTCACTCAGTTTATTGAGCGCTTCGAGCGGCGTCAGCGAATTGATATCCAGCCCCCGGATCTCGTCCCGGATTTGCTTGAGCACCGGATCGTCCAACTGGAACATACTGAGCTGTATGCCGTTGCTTCCATACTGGGCGACCGTGGGAGCTTTCTTCTTATTGTCCTTGAGCTTGCCCCGGTGGGCCGACTCCATATCGTTCAGTATCCGGGCGGCCCGCTCGGTCACCTGCCCCGGCATCCCGGCCATTTTCGCCACATGGATACCGAACGAGTGCTCCGTACCGCCGCGCACCAGTTTCCGCAGGAAGATCACCTTGCGGTTCACCTCTTTGACCGACACGTTGTAGTTTTTCACCCGTTCGTACAACTCTTCCATCTCGTTCAGTTCGTGATAGTGCGTCGCGAACAGCGTCTTCGCCCGCGCCGTCGGATGCTGGTGAATGTACTCGACCATCGCCCAGGCGATCGAGATCCCGTCGTAGGTACTCGTCCCGCGTCCGATCTCGTCGAGCAGCACCAGGCTGCGCTCCGAAATATTATTCAGGATGCTGGCCGACTCGAGCATCTCGACCATGAACGTCGATTCGCCCTGCGAAATGTTGTCCGAAGCGCCCACCCGCGTGAAGATCTTGTCCACGATCCCGATACGGGCCTCTTTCGCCGGCACGTAGCATCCCATCTGCGCCATCAGTACGATCAGCGCCGTCTGCCGCAGCAGCGCCGACTTACCGGACATGTTGGGGCCGGTAATGATGATGATCTGCTGCGACGAGTCGTCGAGCAGCACGTCGTTCGGAACGTACTCCTCGCCCACTTTCATCAGCGTCTCGATCACCGGGTGACGCCCTTCGCGGATGTCGAGAACCGACGAATCGTTGACATCGGGCCGGCAATAGTTCCGTTCGACGGCCAGCGACGCGAACGACAGCAGACAGTCGATCCGCGCGATCGCCGAAGCGTTTACCTGGATCTGCGCGGTATACTGCGCCAGTTCGGCCAGCAGCGCCGCAAACAACTCCTGCTCAAGCACCAGGATACGGCTCTCGGCTCCGAGAATCTTCTCCTCGTACTCCTTGAGTTCCGACGTGATATAGCGTTCGGCTCCGGTCAGCGTCTGCTTGCGTATCCACGATTGCGGCACCTTGTCCTTGTGGGTATTGCGCACTTCGATGTAGTAACCGAACACGTTGTTGAAGCTGATCTTCAGCGACGGGATGCCGGTCGCTTCGCTCTCGCGCTGCTGGATACCGGCGAGAATCTCTTTACCGTGCGCCGCGACGTTACGCAGGTCGTCCAGCTCGATGTTGACGCCCGAAGCGATGACGCCCCCCTTCTGGATCTGGTTCGACGGATCGGGATAGACCTCCCGCTCGATCCGGTCGCGCACCTGCAGGCACAGGTCGAGCTTGTCGGCCAGCTCCCGCAACGGCTCCGCCCCGGAGCGTTCCAGCGTATTTTTGATCTTTTCGACGGCAAAAAGGGCATTTTTGAGCTGCACCACCTCGCGCGGGGTCACCCTCCCTACGGCGATCCGCGAGATGATCCGTTCCAGATCTCCGACCACGCCGACGGCTCCGGCAAGCGTTTCGCGCAGCGCGGCGTCGCCGATAAACAACGACACGATGTCCAGCCGGCGGTTGATCTGCCGCAGATCCTTCAGCGGCAGCGATATCCAGCGACGCAACATCCGCGCGCCCATCGGCGACGAAGTCCGGTCGAGCACATCGAACAGCGAACGGCCCTCCTCGCCGCCGTTGGCCGAAAACAGTTCGAGATTCCGAATCGAAAACTTGTCGATCCACACGAAGCGGTCCTCGTCGATCCGCGCGATGGACGATATGTGTTTGGTATCGCGGTGCTCGGTAAATTCGAGGTAATAAAGAATGGCTCCTGCCGCCACGATGGCTTCCGGCATCCGGTCGATGCCGAATCCCTTCAGCGAAGCGGTGCCGAACTGGGTTTGCAACTTCTCCCTGCCGGCATCTTCGGCGAACATCCACGGGTCAAGCCGGTAGGTATAGTACCGCGATCCGAAAGCTTCCGTAAATTCGGCTTCGCACCCTTTCTGGTAAATGATCTCTTTCGGCGACAGGTTGGCCAACAGTTTGTCGACATACTTGTCGTCGCCTTCGGCCGCATAAAATTCGCCGGTCGAAATATCCAGAAACGCCACGCCGGTGCGCTTCTTACCAAAAAAAACCGATGCGAGAAAAGTATTTTCCTTGCAGTTCAACACGTTGTCGCTATACGACACGCCCGGCGTAACCAATTCGATCACGCCACGTTTGACGATCTTCTTCGTGGTTTTCGGGTCCTCGAGCTGCTCGCAAATCGCTACCCGTTCGCCGGCGCGCACCAATTTCGGCAGGTAGGTGTCGATGGCATGGTACGGAAACCCGGCCAGTTCGACGAACGAAGCCGAGCCGTTGGCCCGGCGCGTCAACGTAATGCCCAGTATCCGGCTGGCCCGGATCGCATCCTCGCCGAAAGTTTCATAAAAATCGCCCACCCGGAACAGCAGGATGGCGTCGCCGTGCACCGCTTTCACGCCGTAGTACTGTTTCATCAGCGGCGTCTCGACGTATTTGGTCTCTTTGGTTTTCTCTTTTGCCAAGGTTCTTCTATATTTTATTGGATCGATCGGACGGTAAAATTAGCTATTTTCCGTCAAAAAATCGCTCGTCGAAATTGATAAAGTACAATTTTTCGGTCGCCCGTGTGATCGCCGTATAGAGCCACCGCAGCAGGTCGCGGCTGATCTGTTCGTCGCCGAACAGCATTTTATCGACGAAAACGCAGCGCCACTGCCCGCCCTGCGCCTTGTGACACGTCACCGCATAGGCGAACTTCACTTGCATCGCATTGAAGTAAGGATTCTCGCGCACCTGTTTATAGCGCTTCGCCTTCGACGGAACGTCGGCGTAATCTTCCGCTACCGCGAAAAACAACCGGCTGCCCTGCTCGCGCGTCAGCGACGGAGAATCGCTGCCGAGCGTGTCGAGCAAAATCTTACACTCCAGTTCCAGGTCGTCGTAATCCGGGAACGACAACCGGGCCTGCGCGAAACGGAACCCGTAAAAATCTTCGAACTTGCGGATGCGTCTCAGCAGCGCGGTATCCCCGTTGGCGATAAAATCGACGCTGCACTCCTCCTCGCGTCCGGTATAGTGGTAATTGTTTTTGACCACCATCAGCATATCGCCCGAACCGATCTCTTCCTCGGCGAACAATACGTGCCGGCGGATCGCCTCGTTAAAACGGTTGGCCCGTTTATTCGACCGCGTGATGACGATCGTCTCTTCCATGCCGTACCTGTCGTAAGCGCCCTGGATCGCCTCAAGGATATCCCCGCCGTCGACGGCCTCCACATCGTCGAACGAAGTGTCGAAAAGCGGAATATCGATAATCCCGGCTTCCAGCATACACCTCACGAGCGTTGCATTGAACAGAATGCCGGAATCGGCCTCCTGCCGCACCACGTCGTCCAGCAGAGCGGCTTCGGCCGTCCCGTACACGCTCATTTTCTGCGGATCGAGCGCCGGACTGCCGTCGTGACCCACCGGGGGCAACTGCGCGCTGTCGCCGACGACGATCAGCCGGCAGTCGCAGCCCTTGCGGATGTAGGCGATCAGGTCTTCGAGCAACTGCCCGGAGCCGAATATCGAACCGTCGGACGAATAATTGGACAGCATCGACGCCTCGTCGACGATAAATACGGCCCCCTTCTCTTTATTATAGTCGAGCGAAAAGGAAGCGTCCTCGGAAGCCAGCGATTTCTGCCGGTAAATCTTCTTATGGATGGTGTAGGCTTTCGCTCCGGCGTAACGACTCATCACCTTGGCAGCCCGCCCCGTAGGCGCCAGCAGGATCGTCCTGACCCGAAGTCCGGACAAGGTTTTCACCAACGCGGCGATCAGCGAAGTCTTTCCCGTTCCGGCGTATCCGTTCAGGATAAAAATCCGATCCTGCGCATCGCCGCAGAGGAACCCGCCGAGGCGCTCGATCGCATTTTTCTGCGCGGGAGTTGGCTCGAATGCGAAATTCTCGTAAATTTGGGAGGCGATATGTTCTGCTAACATGGGCGTTATTGAGTTGCGGACGACACAACGGCCGGAGTATCCGGACTTTCGGATAACGGCCGGCCGACCGTTACAAATTTACGTCAATATTTCCGGGGTTGAAAACGATTTTCCCGGATTTATTCCGGCGGCACAGTCGAAAACCGGTATTTTAAAACGATGAAATTACACGAACGATGGAAACGACCGACGCGCCCGACAGGCTGCTGATCCAGTTTTCGGACGGAAGGTTCGCCTTCTGCCCGGTGTCCGGCGGAAAGATCGGAACGCTGGCGTCCTGCCCGCTGCCGCACGGCGAAGAACAGGCCGACGCGCTGCGGTCGCTGCTGCGACAGAAAGCGCTGCAATGCCCGGAAGGCGGGGCGACCGTATTGTACGACACCGACCGGGTTTGCCTGATCCCGGCCGAATATTACCGGGAGGAAGACGCCGAGCGGTACATGACCCTGTCCGGCATTCCAGGCGAAGCGGAACGCCGCACGGTCGCCACCGCGCCGCGCGACGGAAAGATCGCGCTGATAAGCATCGCACGCACAGTATACGACTGCCTGCATTCGGCTTACGGAGATCGGCTCGCTTATACGCATCCGCTGCTCGAAAGCGCAGTCCGGCACGCCCGGAAACCGCTGCTTGCGGCGGCGCTGACCCGCAGCTTCGTTCACCTGTCGGCCTACGACGGGGGGCTGTTATTCGCCGAAACCCTGCCGCGCCACAGCGACGCCGACCTGCTTTATTACCTCGGCGCCCTGACAAAAATATATGCCGGAACGAATTTCCGGATCGAAATTTCCGGGACGGACGCCCCTCAACTGCGCCGCGCCGCGGCCCGTTATTTCCGCCATACGCGGCTTTTCCGCCCGTCCGTAAACCGATCTGTCGCAGGCAGCGAAAACGTATGCGACTTCACCCATCTGATCCGTCTGAACCATGAGAATCATTAGCGGCATCCACCGGGGCCGGGTTATCCAGCCTCCCAAGAACTTGCGCGCGCGGCCTACCACCGATTTCGCCAAGGAGAACCTTTTCAACGTACTGAACAGCCGCCTGGAGATCGAAGGACTCGACGTACTGGATCTTTTTTCGGGAACCGGTTCGATCAGCTACGAATTCGCCTCGCGCGGAGCGGCTTCCGTCGTATCGGTCGAAATCAACGCCGTGCACCACCAATATATCCGCAACACGGCCAAAAGTTTCGGTTTTACGAATATCCATCCGGTAAAAGCCAATGCGTTTCTTTACCTGAAAAGCTGCGCCAAACAGTTCGACATCATCTTCGCCGATCCGCCTTACGACATCGAAGGGAGCGAGACGATCCCCGCCGCCGTCTTCGACCGGAACCTGCTCAGGGAGGGGGGATGGCTGATTCTGGAGCACTCTAAGAACCTGGATGTAAGCCGTTATCCGGGTTTCGCGGAGAGCCGCAGTTACGGAAGCGTACATTTTTCGATTTTCAAACGCGACTGACGGCTGGCTGAAAAATTCCTGATTTTTTTCGAAAAATTTTGGAGAATCGAAAAATTACATTACATTTGCAACGCAATCAGGGAACAAGATTGCACATCAGTACGGTGTGGTAGTTCAGCTGGTTAGAATGCCTGCCTGTCACGCAGGAGGTCGCGAGTTCGAGTCTCGTCCATACCGCAGGAAGCGCTCCAATAGGAGCGCTTTTTTGTTATAGAAAAATCTTTCTTTACAGTCTTAGTTTTTTCCCTTTGAATATATTTTCAATGTTCCATTTTGAACTTTTGATTTGGAAATCAGTTTATTTACAGATATATTTGATTTTGGTATTTTACTACAATATTATACTTAGTCGATTGACCGATTGCCGATTTTTCGATGCGTTCTTTCATTTTCATTTTTATCGCCGCGATTGATCCCGGAAAGTATTTTGACCGGTTTATCCGTAATTTCGGCAAGCAGTACTAAATAAAAGTATTTGGTATCAACGCCAGGATCACTTAATGAACTTTCAAGCACAGGATTGTCTTTAATTGAATCTTAATGGGATGAACATTTGTTTTTATAAATAATAATTACTACCATTACAACACATTACCAATCATAATATTATTAACAGTATTATTAAATTCAATCATTATGAGAAAACTATTTCTATTTCGTTAATTTGTACAGTTGTGACCGTACTTTGTGTATTATTATACAGTTGTACTAAGGATGAAGAATTGATGCCAAATAATTCATCCAAATACTTGAACATTGAGATTCCTGAAAATCATAATTTTTCAGATAATCAAAAAGAGTTATTATGTGTGGCTTTTGAAAGAGTCGGACAATTTATTCAGATAGATAAAACTGGCGCATTGATGCTAATAGGGTCTGCACAAGATGCAAATATGTCAGAAGAGCTTTATTCTTATATTAAGGAGAGAATAGAAATCGCTAATAAACAGCGTCAACTTAATATTCAGTTAGTCGAGGCGGGAGTAATAACCAACGATCTATATGGAATTAATTACATTCCAAGAACTAAAAGTGCATCATCCGAAACATCTACAAATTCAGGCATTGGTTGGAGTTCGAGCACAACAATCCTGAGCCACGATGATGCAATTAAGCTGATGAATGGAATGCAAACTACCCACACATGGGCAGGTTTAGCTACGATATTGACAAGTTTTGCCGCTCCAGTTCAAAGTGCCATTGCAGGGGCTTATTGTGGTTTACAGTCTTTGCATTGGGGAAATATTGAAAATAATTATCTTTCAGGTAGTCAGCAAGGTATAAGAATAACATATATGACATATTCTACTTCCTATGGGCCTGTTACCGACACAATTGTAGAAAATCTGTAAACATTATGACCGAAGGGAAAAAAAACGTTTGGGTAACTGTATTTACGGTGGTTTCGGCAGCTGCTTTTGTTGGTTGTTATTTTATTAATCCTTTAAAAAAGGAATATAATATTAACGTTGCATGGATGATAATTACATTTGCAATCCTGACAATACTTATGGAAATATTTTTGTCTGCCAGGAAAAATAAAAACTTGAATTATACTTTGAGAAGTTCTTTGCTATTGATTATGATTTTGTTGTATTTTATAGCGTTATAGATATAAAGTGGTAGTTCAGTCGATTAGAATACCTGCCTGTCACGCAGGAGGTCGCGAGTTCGAGTCTCGTCCATACCGCAAAAAGCGTCCTTACGGGGCGCTTTTTGTTTTTATTTCTGTCGTAAATATTCTGACATAGAGTTTTAAAGACAAGTTACGACTCCCTAAATTCCCGGCTCCGCAAAAAGGAAGAATCCCTGTAAAATCATTATAATTTGTTTCTGATTTCTACTTAGAAGCCTAAAACCGCGAAGAGGAATCCAGCAGTGGATTCCTCTTCGCAACAGATATCAACGACGCATCGCTATTCGCCGGCAGCGGGAGCCGCCATTTGCGTAGCGACGCTTTTGCTACGCTCGATGGATTGCAGCGCCAGGTAATTGTCCCCGTATTTTTCGAGGTTATCGATCTCCGTTTCGTACTGGTCGAGGTGCACCTCTTCCTCGCCGACCAGGGCTTCGAACATTTTCTTGGTCACCGAATCGGCGTTCGCCCCGCACTCGTTGGCCCAGTTGTTATAATCGTCCACGCTGCCGGTTTCCATTTCAGCCGCTTTTTTCAGCATCTCCTTCACGCAGTGGATTTTTTCGACCGAACCGGACGGGGTCATCTCCACCTCTCCTTTGAGGAACAGAATCCGTTCGGCCAAGCGTTCCACATGCAGCATTTCGTGGATCGCAGTGCGTTTGAACAGATTGGAAAGCAGGTCGTACCCGTAATCGTCGCAACGGAAGTGAAAATACATATACTGGTTTACAGCCAACAGTTCGTCGGACACGGCTTTGTTCAGCAATTCGATGCTTTTTTCTTTTTTACTCATAATCAATAATTTTTACATTGAAACATAATTCTAAAAGTACGGGTTTCCCATCAGAATAACAAATTTTTCAGCACTTTTAACGTCCGGAACGATCCGTTTCCGTCAAAAACCTCCGAAATACGCATTTTACGCCTTCCGCATCCGGAAATATTCCGAAAAATACAGATGCAAAAAACCTGAGACGGACTCTTCGGAAAAAATCCGGGTACAAAAAAAACGGAATGGGCGGACGGTTTATCCGATAATTTTTTTTACCTTTATCCTTATCTATCGAACATTCGAACCCTTAATGAACCGAACTATGAATACCCGTACTTTCCGTTTCGCGCACGGCGCCGACCGCACTGCGCGATTAATTTTGTCGCTCTGCACCGTCCTGTGGCTGTCGTCCTGCTCGCAGCGCGAAGGACTGCAAATCACGGCCAATGTTCAACAAATCGACATGGGACGCACCGTGCAGATCGAAGCGAGCTACACGCCTTCGCAGGGCGATTCCGTCCGGGAAGTGATTCTGATGCCATACGTCAACGGACGCAGGTGGGGATCGCACGAATTTCCGGACAGCAACGGCAGGGCGCTGTTGCTGCTGCCGTTGCCAAACGTCGGCACGGCCGAAATCGAGGTGGTGGCCGTACCGCGCGACACGTCGCTGTGGTGCGGGCTGAAAGATTACAGGCCCTACCTGACCGGCAGGCCGATGCCGAACGCCGGACTGCATTCCAATAAAATCGACGTCGACGTCCGCCGCCGCGACATTCCGCAGCGACCGGAACATCCGACCGCATTCGTATCGCAATGGGAGCCGTGGTTCGCTCCGGGCAGCATGTGGACGACGGCTCAGGCCGTTCCGCTGGTCGGCTTTTACGACTTTACCGATCCCGACGTGATCCGTCAGCACCTGCTGTGGCTGATGGATTCGGGCGCCGACGCCGTGTTGTTCGACTGGTCGAACCATATCTGGGATTGCAAGCACTGGGACGAACGCGGCGACGGAGTGAACGCCATCGTGCACAACACCGAACTGGCGCTCGAAGTGATGGCCGACATGCGCGACGAGGGTCTTCCCGTTCCGCAGGCGATCATCATGCCGGGCCTGAGCAACGGCCCCCCGGCGACGATGGAAGCGCTGAACGAAGAGCTGAACTGGATCTACCAATACATGGTGCGCAATCCCCGTTTCAAAGGATTGTGGTACGAATACGACGGAAAACCGTTGACCGTCATTCTGGATACGGGAGCCATGGGCGTCAAGGAGGGCAAGACCGAAACGGCCTTCCGCGTTCCGTTTTTCAAGCAGACGCTCGGATGGACGGCCGAACAGATCGACGACCTGCGCCGACGAAATCCTCCGGTAGACAGCTCGCGCTTTACGATCCGCTGGATGTCGTCGCAAAACCAACTGACCGGACACGATAAGTTGGGGTATTGGAGCTGGATGGACGGTTCGCTGAAACCGACCGTGACCTATAAAGGGGACGTGGCCGAATGCACGACGGTCAATCCGGCCTGTTTCGCCGAAAACGGCTGGAAGGCGCCCGAAGCATGGGGCCGCCGGGACGGATGGACATACCTCGAATCGTTCAAAACCGCCCTCGAACACCGTCCGCGCATGGTAATGTTGCACCAATTCAACGAATTTACCGGTCAGGGATCGCACGGGTACGGGCCGGACAAGGATATTTTCGTGGACAGTTACAGCGTCGAATACAGCGACGATTACGAACCGGTATCGCTGACGGCCCCCGGATTCCGCGGCGACAACGGCGGCTGGGGTTTCTATTACCTGAACCTGACCCGGGCGCTGGTCGATATCTACAACGGGCAGGCGGACGATGTTACCGTCATGGCCGTAGCGCCCGTTCACTGTAAGGACGGGAAAATATCGGTACACTGGACGACCGTCGGCGTGCAGCCCGAAAGTTTCACCGTAGCCATCGACGGGCAGACGGTCGAGACGGCGGCGGGCGGAACGGGCGTTTCGCTCTCCAGCGAAGGACTGACCCCGGGCGACCACCTGCTGACCGTTACGGCCAACGGAGTCGGCACCCGCTACGCGCTGTCCCCTTACGATCTGGATACGCCGTCCGCGGAACCGATGCCCGTAGAAGTAAGCAAAAAATTCAGGGTCGAATAGACACGAACGACGCGCGGCTTTCGTCGTATCGGCTTTTTTTGTATTTTTGCGGGTAACTTTGAACCTGGGATGAAAAAGATATTGCTGTTTATCGTTTGCTGGATAGTGGCCGCGGCTACCGTTCAGGCACAAAATCAAACGCAGAAATCGACGAGCATCGTCACGATCGGCGGAGAGAACTACTACGTACACACCGTAAAACCGGGAGACACGTTCTACTCGCTCTGTAAAGTGTACGACACCGACGAAGACTCCATCCGGGCGAGCAACCCGCACGTCGCCGACGGTCTGCAGGCCGGCCAGGTAATCAAGATCCCGGTCGTCAAAGCGTCCGAGAAACCGCTTTCCGACCGTAAAAGGAAACGTCTGTTCGATATCCATACCGTCAACCAGGGCGAAACCGCCTACTCGATCGCCAAACGCTACGGCGTAGGACTCGACGTACTGATGGAAGACAACGAAGGTTTCGACCCGGCGCACCTGTCGATCGGCCAGCAAATCAACATCCGCAAGGCGAGCCAGGGCAAAAGCGACACCGAAGAGATCGAGGAGCAGATCGAATCCTACAAAGACGCGCTGAACAGCGTATCCGACCGTTTCACCCACCACGTCGTGGAAAAAGGCGAAACGCTCTATTCGCTCGGCAAACGCTTCGGTCTGCCGGTCGATTCGATTGCGGCCTACAACGAACCGATCCTGAAAGACGGACTGAAAGAGGGAAGCATCCTGCGTGTCCCGATCCCGCAGCAAGGAACCGACCGACCGGTACGGGATTCCCTGCCGCAGCATCCGGGAACGGAACCGGCAACGGAAAGCGCATCGATCAGGCCGGTCGACGTAACCGGCGTCATTAAAGTGGCCATGTTGCTCCCGCTGAAAGGAGCCGGCGTGTCGGGACGCCAGTTCCTGGAATTTTACCAGGGAGCGCTGCTGGCCCTCGAAGAACTGAAAACCTCGGGCATTTCGGTCAAAGTCGACCTGTTCAATACCGGCAAATCGGCCGCCGAAACAGCCGAAATCCTGCAACAGCCCGAACTGCAAAACGCCAACCTGATCATCGGCCCGGTCTACGACGAATGTTTTCCGCCGGTCGCGGCATTCGCCGCACAGCACGGCATTCCGGTCGTATCGCCGCTGGCCGTCGTGGAAAGCGTCGACAGTCCGCTGCTGTTCCAGGCCGCGCCGGGGCCCTCGGTCAAGAACGACAAGCTGCGTAACGAATTCGCGGGAGACAAAAACGTCATCGTGATTTCTGCGACCGGTAACGATTCGGAATTCGCGGCCGAGATACAGCCGTTGATCCCGCAGGGAGCGCACCGCTTCAACTATGTCAAAGGCATGGGCGGAACGGCCCTCGAAGGGTTGCTCAGCGGAGAAAAAGAAAACGTGATCGTCGTGCTGGCTTCGGATGAAACGAATATCGACGGAATTCTGGCTTACGTCAGTTCGGTGCAAAACAGCCTGACTTCGCGAAGCATTAAGAATCCGGCGATCCGGGTTATCGGGAGTTCGCGCTGGGCCCGGCTGCAGAATATCGAAAGAAACCTGTTCTTCAAGCTGAACCTGCGCTATGTCACCTCTTATCATGCAGACCGGGGCAACGAACGGGTACTCAATTTCGACCGCCGTTACGTATCGGCTTTCAATTCGCTTCCGAGCCTGTACGCATACCGGGGGTACGACATCGCGAAACTTTTCATCGGCGGCATCAAAATGCACGGGGCCGACTTCGCGTCGTTCCTGAACCGTGCCGAACTGCTGCTGCTGCAAACGCCCTATCGCTTCGTTCAGAAAAGCCCCGGACACAAATACGAGAACGACGAGTGGGCGCTCGTTTGCTACAATAACAATTACACGATCGAAGTCAAATAGTTTGTCGGCGAACTAAAGCGAGCCCCGGACAGTACCGACAAATCGCCCATCCGCCGAGGGCCCTCGGCGGATGGGCGATTTGTCGGATTATTGTGCTATCTTTGGCGATCAATCAAACCAATCGTATCATGCGCATCACACTCCTGCTGCTCTCCGCCTTGCTGATCTGCTCCTGTTCCCGGCAAGCGGATCCCTGGCAAACCGGCCGCGTCGTAATCGCCGGCAAAATTCGTCATTTCGACGAACATCCCGACCGTAAGGACATCGGATTCGGATTCAACGGCCTGCTGAAACAGAGCGGCCAGAATACGCTGAAAGTATCGGCGGACGCAGAAGGCGCCTTTCGCATGGAAACCCTGCTGGGCTACCCGCAGGAAGTGCTGATGAACTACCGGCAGACCCACCGCCTGTGCCTCGCTCCGGGCGACAGCCTCTACATCGAACTCGACGCCCGCGTCTGGAACGATACGATCCGCGACGGAACAGTTCCGGAGTCTGTCATCACGTTCGCCGGAAACGAACGCGCGGCGGCGCTGAACCGGGATATGGCCGATCTACAGCAATATTACCAACCGCTGCGGCTGAAATACACGGGTGAAAACAGCATGGAACAGGCCATCCGCAAATATTCGCCGGAAGAGTTCGAAACCTTCGCCGATAGCAAAGAGCGGGAATACCGCGACGTATGGAACCGGTTCCGCAAAGAGCACCGTCCCGTCAAAGAGCTGAACGCATGGGTGGAAGACATGCTGCGATACGGAACGTGGCAGGCAAAATTGACTTACGCCAACATTTGTCAGGTGATCAAACAGCAAAATCCGGAAGCCCAGGCGCCGGAACTGCCGAAGAATTTCATTCGCTTTGTAAAAAGCTACGATCCCGACGATAACCGGATCGTCACGATGGAGCACGCCGCCTTCCTGGATATGTACAATCAATACCTGCTTGAGTCGATCTACCGCGAAATGGACGACAATCCGGCAATCAAATCCGACGACGACGCGCTGCAATTCCTGCAAAAGCGTCTGGGAGAGAAAACGTCTGGATTCACCGAAGAGTTGATCCGCTGCCGGTTTTACCTCGAGATGCTGCCCAACGCACCGACCGATATCCTGAACAGATACATCGCGCCGGAACAATTCGCCAACGCCTACATGCGCGAAAAAATGCAGGCCGCCAACGACGAACTGAACGCTGTGTTGAACGGAGAACCCGCCGAAGGAACGCAACTGATCGAACCCGACTCGACGATCCGCGGGAACCTGTTCGAATCGATCGTCGCCGACCACGCGGGCAAGGTCGTTTACGTCGATTTCTGGGCACCGTGGTGCGGACCGTGCATGGCCGAAATGCCGTTCTCGCTGGAACTACAGCAACACTACCAGAATAAGAACGTCGTTTTCGTATTCCTCTGCGGACAATGCCCGAACGATCAGTGGCGCAGGACGGTTCTCGCCGAAAAGCTGACCGGAATCCACTACAAGCCGACTTCGGAGCAGATCAACGAACTTTATACGCAATTCGGAATCGAAGGAATTCCGCACTATATGCTAGTCGACAGGAATGGGAAAATCGTTTCCCACAACGCACCGCGTCCCAGCGAGAAGGACCGGATCGTCGAAGAAATCGATAAACTGTTGTAAAACCAGCCCCCATCGCAGCGATGAGAAAACTGATTATCCTGCTGATCCTGGCCTGTCTGAACGGGCCGTTCGCCGCCGCGCAGAATCCCGAACCGGTAGCGCTGAGCGACAGCAGTTCATGGTGCATGGTATTGATACCCGATCCGCAAACCTACACCAAATTCGATTACAACCACCCGACGTTCGAACTGATGATGCACTGGATCAAGCAGAACAAGCGACGTCTGAACATCCGGCTGGTGCTCTGCACCGGCGACCTGGTCGAACAGAACCAACGTACCGTACCGGACGGAGTAAACGGCAACCTGCCCTCGGACAAACAGTGGCAGTTCGTCTCGGATGCGTTCGGCATCCTCGACGACGTGGTACCGTACATCTTGTGCACCGGTAACCACGATCACGGTTTCGACCGGGCCGAGAACCGTTACAGCCAACTGAACTCGTTCTTCCCCGCCAACCGGAAGAGCCTGTACACCGGCCTGTTGAAAGGTATGTTCAAAAACGAAGCGGGCATCCCGACGCTCGAAAACGCCTGGTACGAATTCCAGGCGCCCGGCGGCGACCGGTTTCTGATCGTCTCGCTGGAATTCAATCCGCGGGCAGCCGTCGTAGCGGAAGCCAAAGCGCTGGCAAACAAGCCCGAATACAGCGAACACAAAGTCATATACCTGACACATAGTTACATGGACTCAAAAGGCAGGCGGATCGAAAAAGAAGGTTACAAAATAACGGACGTAACCTGCGGGAAAGCCCTGTGGGAAAAACTGGTCGAACCGTCGGCCAATTCGTCGATGGTACTTTGCGGCCACGTGGTAGACGAAATGTCGCACCGGGGCCACGTAGGTTTCCGTACGGATAAGAACCGGGCCGGGCGCACGGTCAACCAGATGATGTTCAACGCGCAGGCCGAAGGGGGCGGCTGGCACGGCAACGGGGGCGACGGCTGGCTACGGATACTCGAATTCCATCCGGACGGCAAAACGGTGACCGTTCACACGTTCTCGCCGCTGTTCGCCGTCTCGCCGTCGACGGTCGGCCTGTCGCTGCGCACGGAACCTTACGACCATTTTTCGTTCTCGCTCGAATAAGCCCGGCCGCAGCTTCCGGCAAAACGGCCTTACCCGGAATGTAAAAGCCCGTCTCGTCATCGAACGCCTTTAGATTAATGTAACAGTCTAATAAATAGGGACGTTACATTTTTTGTAATAGGACGAGGTAACGAAACGGCAACGATTCTATTTCTGCCTTTTGCTCATCCGTCCAGTCATCTCCTCTCAGAGCGAAATAAACATTGGCAAGACAACAAACCGCAAAGATAACAACGACCTGCCAACCCGCGTCAATGATAAGGCATTAACCGGAATCGACCTTTCTCCAGAGTAAGGCTCATCTTTGTCATCCTCGCTCAGGAAATCCTTATCGCCTGCCCCTGTATGAACTCGCAAAAATGTCAAGCCCATATCAGGTCGAAGCGCCCTGTCTTTCCCTGAAAAAATTGGCTCATAAACTGTAAAGATTATAAATTTGAATAGCTAAGACATCAGAGTATGGAATAAATCCGAGCTTGCATTGGTCTTCGAGACCGGGAGCAATGTTCCGCCCCCATACTCTTTACATCAGAATCCGGATGGTTCGTTGGGCTTTAACGAAGCTGAGCAGAAAAAAGAAAACTGGAGCCATTGGAACAAAGCATGTTCGACGGGAAATATGAAACCTACGAGATAAAAAACAGGTAGATGCCTTTTGAAAGAAGATATATGACTAATCCGATACAAACACTCCCTTGTAATACAATGAAAAGCAACCAATAACAAAAAACGCCAGCGGCCCACCTGAAAGGACAACAATAAATTAGTCACAACTAAAAACGCTGTTTGAAAATGGGTATTTTAAAATCAGCGTAGACGGCAAACATACTCGCCGGAAAGCACCTCTCCCCGTTCGAATGGTCGGAAAACGGCGGCTACGTTATCGCCAAATCCTGCGAATACATCCGGGTCAAACACTATCTGGAAGACATCTGTCGCAAGTGAAAGAACACTATATAGTCATAAATGCAAAAAGCTTATAAAACCCGTAGATTTTATAAGCTTTAATAAGATGGGAACAACCGTATGATTATTGATTTTTTATCATATTATGATCTTGGACGGCACCGACTTCGGTCGAAATTTCGCCCTAGCCTCCGGCCGTAGCGTTGACGCCAGTCTGTATCTTGACAAAATCGATAAAATCAAGACGAATCGGTTTTCCGTCGCAGGTAACGGCATCGCTTATTCTCAGGCGACTAGCAACCCAGCCTGCATTTGGATTCCCATCGTTGACAAACATATCGATCAGGCTGTAATTATCAACATACCCCCAGCCTAAATCCCTGCTCTCCCAGTATCCTGAAGTAGATGACTGCTCTGTAGCCGATGGCAGGCGAAAGCCGACCAACGTATAACTTTCGGTATCGATCCAACGCGGATATAACGTAGGCGGATAATGACTGTGAATGTAGTCTACTTTACCGGTATTGCCTAAATTATCTTACCATATAATCGGCTCGTAGATTCTTCCTTTACAGTAGGTTACAGCGTAATCCCGGACATATCCTTCCGCCTCGTAAAGACTTCCCTTAAGTTCGCACCAAGTGTCGTTTGGCTCTCCATCGCCATTTTCATCCTGCATCACCCATACGATACCGGGCTCAGACCAACCCGGAAACTGATTCCCTTTAATCGCCAGGTCGTATGCGCCGCTATTTTCGACGCTATGATCGAATCCGACCATCAGATATCCGCCCCAAGCACCGAGTGACGCTCCGAATTCGGTTGAACCGGGATGGTCGTAGATGAAAGCATTGACCGCCGCTTGGTTCGCAAAAGGGATTACGGTTTCACTATTACCGCGATTGACGTGTTGGGCTGGCGCCAGAAGGAAAAAATAACCATGATCCGCCGTAGCCTTACTGGTAGCGGTAATCGGCCTGGGCTGAACCGGAGGATAAACATTAACCGTAAACGTCTTTTTTCGCTCGATATACTGGTTTTTCATCGTAACAGTTACCGGATGTGTCCCCTGTGTTTCTGGTTTGTAGGCAAACAGGCACTCATGCCCGGTTTGCACAATCTCATCACTGCCGTCTACCTGCCATGAATAGGTGGCATCGAAAGCATTCTTAATCCAATAAGAGCGTATAAAAGCCGTACGTCCAATCGTTAAGTTGAATGTTTCTGTTTCCCACATCCATTCGAACGGCATCTCTTCCGAAGTGCAGACCTTGACATTGAATTTTAACACCCCTTCACCGTCAGCATTTTTAGCAATAAGCACCACTTCATACATACCGATTTTCGACGAGTTGAATATGAAATCTTTTTGATCACTTTTTTTCTCTCCGTACACCGTCCACGTATATTCGGTGTTTTCGGAATTGATTACCTCGGGTTTGAGTTCCAGATCGACGCCTACAGGAACAATATACCCTTCTTCCGGAACCGCCAGTAAAATTTTTGGGGAAAGCAAAGACACTATATCCACCTGTATCTCCAATTCGTCCGAGCCGTAATCTGTCGTAATCGAAAAGTCAATATAGAATGTGAAAGAATCATTCCCGGCTTCGTAAGTATATGTTTTATCGCGGCCCACTGTCTTCCCATCAATTCGCCAGAAGTACACGGCATCGTTACCGGCATACTCGACGATCGGTTCAATTGTAATCGATTGGCCGGTTTTTCAAAAAAAGCACATGTCCACTAATTTGGGTTACAGTACGAACCAAAAAACTCAGAAATGTGGGCTAATTTAGGAATGTAGAACTCCAGGTAAATCAGTAATTATCTTAAAATGAACGGAAGGGACAGATGAGAGTGAATTTTCCACATTACCAACTATTCCGTAGATTTTTAGAAGAAAACGGTACAAATAATGGTATTTTCAAGTTCGAATGTGTATTTTCGCAAACATATTCACCTAATAAATAGGTCAACTAAGAGCAAAATATTTATCATTCAACTATAACGTAGTCGAAGGCGATGAATCAAAAGGATACTCTTTCATATCTACGTCTGACTAAATCTGTTAAAGCGTTTTGTGACGAAGTTTTTTATTAGTATGATAACTAAATATCACGCGAAGTATTACGCAAACTTGCTTACACAAAAAGCTGTGGGCGGTGAACTATCTTCAATCTCGCAATCACTAATGAGTGCGTCTGTTGACATCAATCCACATCAGATTGATGCAGCACTCTTTGCATTCAAATCACCACTATCCAAAGGTATCGTTTTAGCTGATGAAGTCGGTTTAGGAAAGACTATCGAGGCAGGTTTGGTCATTTGCCAATATTGGGCTATAGGCAAACGAAAGATTATAATTGTTTGTCCTGCTGCATTAAGAAAACAATGGAGTACAGAATTGATAGATAAATTTGGTATTGACAATATTATCCTTGACACCAAGAACTACAATGAAGCCATCAAGAACGGCAGATCTCCATATTCAAAGAATAAGGCAATTATTTGTTCCTATAATTTTGTGGCTCGTAAAAAGGATGAAATATTGATGCATGGTTTCGATATATCAATCATTGATGAAGCTCACAAACTGAGAAATGTTTATCGCCAATCAAGCAAAACATCTCATGCAGTTCGTGATGCTCTCACAACAACAAAGAAGTTGTTGCTTACAGCTACACCCTTCCAAAACTCATTACTGGAGCTTTATGGTTTGACAAGCATAATTGATGATCATATTTTTGGTAGCGAGAAATCATTTAGAAGTGAATACGGTTCTGGAGAAAATAATACCGACCTTCGTGCACGATTGTCTACGATGTATAAACGTACATTGAGACGTGATGTAAAAGAATATATCAATTATACAAATAGATTACCACTGACACAGAAGTTCGACTCAACTGATGCTGAATATGAGTTATATCGAGCTATTTCTGATTTTCTCAGAAGAAACGATATCTACTCAGTTCCTGCACAGCAGAAGAAGTTGACTACAATGATAATCCGTAAGATATTGGCTTCTTCAACTTTTGCTCTTATAAGTACATTGACCAATATAAAATCACGTCTTGAAAAGATGCTTGAAACGGCATCTATGCTCTTATTTACAGCAGAGGATTTGATAGACGATGATGAAGAAATAGATTTGTATGTTGATGATAACGAAGATATATCAGCCGAGGAAGAGGATGCGATTGACATTGATAAACTAAAGGCTGAGATTGAGCTATTACAATCATTTATCAACAAAGCCAAACAGATAAAGCAAGATTCCAAATCAGAAGCTCTTCTTCAAGCATTGGATAAATCATTTGAGATGCAAGCCAAAGAAGGTGCTTCACGAAAGGCATTGATATTTACTGAATCTACAAAGACACAGGCATATCTGAAAGAATATCTTGAAGCGAATGGCTACGAAGGTAAAATCGTATTGTTCAATGGTCGTGGTTCTGACTCTAAAACAACACAAATATATAAAAACTGGCGCGAAGCTAATCCTTCAAAAGTTAGTGGCATCAAATCTGCTGACCGAAGAATGGCATTAGTAGATTATTTTAGAGAATCGGCAGATATTATGATTGCAACAGAGGCTGCTGGCGAAGGTCTTAATCTTCAGTTCTGTTCTCTTGTTGTAAACTACGATTTACCGTGGAATCCTCAGAGAATTGAACAGCGCATTGGTCGTTGCCACCGTTATGGTCAAAAACATGATGTTGTTGTTGTCAACTTCGTAAATATCAGGAATTACGCAGATGTGCGTGTATTCAATATCCTTAACGAGAAATTCAACCTTTTTGATGATATATTCGGCGCTTCTGATGAAATTCTCGGTAAGGCAGACGCTATCGACTTTGAAACTCGCATTTGGGAAATCTATCAGCAATGTAGAACTGAAGAAGAAATCAATGAAGCATTCGATCGTCTTCAAACTGATATGCAGGTTGAGATAGACGAACGCATGAAAGATACTCGCCATCAAATTTTGGAAAACTTTGATATTGACGTGCAAGAACATCTTCGTGTAGCAAAAGATGAAGCAAGTACTTTCTTAAATAGATATGAACATATTCTTTGGGAATTAACAAAGTATGTGCTTGATGGCAAAGCTAAATTCGATGATAAACAACATTCTTTCGTTCTCAAAAAGTCGGTTGCGAATTGCGCGTGCGGTAAATATGATTTACTCTCACAACTGCGAGATGGTGCTCCGTATCGACTTTCTCACCCTTTAGCTCAATATGTCCTCGGCAAAGCTATGGTTTTAGATACAGACAACTGCAACAGTGAAATCGTATTCAACAATAAAGACACTGGTATAAACGTAGTACTGCCTGAATATCTTAGATGCCAATCAGGCTATTTGGTTTTATCAAAGCTTCAAATTTCATCATTTGAAGACGAACAATATTGCTTGTTTACTGCATTCACTGAGGATGGCAAGTTTTTGACACAAGAAGAAGCCGAAAAACTATTCCTCTGCGGTGGAACTGAAAAGATGAATATCGAAATACCCGATACCATTGTTTCTCGACTGGATGCTAATTCAAAACAGCACATCGTAACAACAACAAAGAATGTGGATAACAGAAATCTTTCATTCTTCAAAGAGGAAGAAGACAGAATCTATCGTTGGGAACGTGATGTTATTGATGGTATTGAGCAAGAACTTGATATGGTAAAACGTAATATACGTGAGACAGAAAGACTTGCTCGCCAAGCTGAAAATATAGAAGAACGTATCAGCTTTGAAGCTAAAGCAGAGGACTTGCGCCGTCAGAAGCGTAGAAAGCGTAATGAACTTGAAAATAGGGAAGATGAAATATCTGTTCGTAGAAAAGAGCTCGTTGCTGAACTTGAGAGAAAAATGATTCAAACAACTTCATCAGACAATCTATTTATTGTTCGTTGGAGTACTAACTAATTAATAAATAACATAATGAATGAATATCAGAAGCGCTTCGTCGCATTATTGAAAACTATATTTGAGTTAGATAAGTCTGACCTTGATTTCGGTATTTACAGAATCATCAATATTCGTCAACGTGAGATTGTTGATTACTTCGAGAATCGTCTACCCAAGAAAATACAAGAGATTCTCGCCCCATTTGCAAATGAAAAGACTGATGAAATCAAGCAAAAGTTGGCTAAGATAGAGTCGGATGTTGAATCAATGGGTATGACTATTGATGCTCTTCAAGACAATACTCCCAAAAAGCAAGAATATATTGCTTTGCAGAAACAATTATCTCAAGGTTCAGATATGTCAGCACTCGAAAGCGACGTCTATTCTGCACTATATTCATTCTTTAATCGTTACTACGACGAAGGAGATTTTATCTCTAAACGTCGTTATAAAGAAGGTGTCTATGCCATTCCTTATGAAGGTGAAGAAGTAAAACTGTATTGGGCTAACCAAGACCAGTATTACATCAAGACTGCTGAAAACTTCAAGGATTATTCGTTTGTTACAAAGGAAGGGATAAATGTTCATTTTCGCTTGGTTGATGCTACAATCGAGCAGAACAATAATAAGGAAACTGACGATTCTAAACGTGCGTTCATGCTGTATACAGAAAATGATGAGCGGCCTGAATTGAAGACATTCGAATGGAATGCTGAATCGAAGGAACTAATCATTCGCTTTATCTTTGACATACCTGCAGACAAAAAGAAGAACTATGTTGATGATAACTATGCAAAAATTCGTGAATATATTATTGGTGTACCTGAATTGATGATGCCATTGATGTACCAAACATCAACAGACCCAAAGAAACCTGTAACTTTGATTCAGAAACATCTCAACGGATATGTAGCAAAGAACACATTCGATTATTTCATTCATAAGGATTTAGGTGGATTTCTCACACGTGAACTTGACTTCTTTATCAAGAACGAAGTAATGCATCTCGATGACCTTGACACAGATGACGAAGTACGTGCAGAAAGTTATCTTGCAAAGGTGCGTGCGGTAAAACGTATCGGTAAGGAGATAATCACATTCTTGGCGCAGATAGAGAATTTCCAGCGCAAACTTTGGCTGAAGAAGAAGTTTGTGGTGGAAACAAATTGGTGTATCACCCTCGACCATATTGATGAATCGTTCTATCAAGAGATAGCAGATAACAAGCCGCAGATTCAAGAATGGATTGATATGTATGCTATTGATGAAATCAAAGGAGATCTACATACAACAGCATTTACAAATCCTCCAAGCATAGATTTTTTGAAGGAGAATCAGAACTTGATTGTTGATACAAAGAATTTTTCAACCACATTCCGAGATCGTCTAATTGCGTCTATAGATGATATAGATGAGAAAACTAATGGGTTGATGATTAATAGTGATAATTACCAAGCTATCAATTTGCTTCTTCAAGGGAATACTGAAAAAGTAGATTGCATTTATATCGATCCTCCCTATAATACAGATGCAAGTAAAATACTTTATAAAAATGGTTATGAACATTCTAGCTGGTTATCATTGATTCATAGTCGTTTAATTAATAGCAAAGCGCTTTTAAAAGATACTGGAATTATTGAGATGGCTATCGATGACTATGAAATGAGATATTTAAGTTGTTGTTTGGACTCTGTGTATGGAGCGAACAACGCTATCTCTAATATTGCGATTTTTACAAATCCAAAAGGGCGAGATCAAGGATTCATAGCTCAAGCTCATGATTATTCAATCATATATGCAAAAAACAAACAATATGCTGAAACATATAACTTTATCCTATCTGACGATGAACTGTCAAAGAAATTCTCTAAATCAAAAGGAGGTGAAGCATTAAGGGAATTGCCACTAAAAAGAACAGGGACAGGAAAATTTAGATATGAAAGACCTTATATGTTTTTCCCTTTCTTTTTTCATCCAGAGACAAAAGAGTTTTTCGTGATTCCAAAAGATAATTACATTAATATATATAACAAAGATACTGATTCTTTTAACGATGCATATCTTAATGATGTAATAAAATCCTACACAGATAAAGGATACTATGCAATTCTCCCTAATAGTGGAAAAGGAGAATTTCTTCGCTGGAGATGGGGATATGATAGTTGCGTAAAAGGTATTTCAAATGGTACTTTATTTTGCAAAAAAGTAAAGGATGGTTATGCTGTATATCAATATGATTTTGCTGATATTGAAGTAACTCCAAAATCAATTTGGGTGGGAGATAAATACGATGCATCTTCGAAAGGCACTAACATTTTGGAAAACATAATACCAAACAATCCTTTCAATTATCCTAAAAGTCTATATACAGTTGAAGACAATATCATTGTTGGTTCATCATCCGAAGGACTCGTTTTAGATTTTTTTGCTGGTTCTGGAACAACAGGTCATGCTGTAATTGAATTGAATAGAAGTAATAATTGTAACAGAAAATATATTCTTGTTGAAATGGGGGAGTATTTTAATTCTGTAACCCTTCCACGTATTAAGAAAGTGATATATGGATCAAATTGGAAAGATGGGTATCCAACTGATCGAATAAGTGGCATATCCCAAATGATGAAATATGTGAAACTTGAAAGCTACGAGGATGCTCTTTCTAATATTACGCTTGAAAATAAAGGCTCATTCTTCGGATCCAACTTAGGAGATGAATACCTATAATAGGCTATATGCTTGATATGGAATCAAAAGGCAGCTTGCTTAACCTTGAGGCTTTCATCACTCCATTTGAGTATAATATGAAGATTACAGAGAAGAATGAATGCAAAGAAAGACAAGTTGATGTCGTTGAAACCTTCAATTACCTTATTGGTCTTTCTGTTCATAGTCAATCTTCAATCTCCTACTTCTCAACCAAAGAAGCTGTTAATCCTCCATATGAGGGTGCAGTTGATTTGCAAAAAGACCAAAATGGCATATATAGCTTTCGTCAGATAGAAGGAACATTACCAGATGGTCGTAAAGCTCTGATTATATGGCGTAACATTAATCAAGATAATATTCTAACGAGCAATGCTGCACTGGATGCCTATTTTTCGAAATATCGCATCAATCCTGCCGACCGTGAGTTTGATGTAATATATATCAATGGGGATAACAACCTTGAGAATCTGCGTCTTGACGATGAGCAATGGAAAGTGGTGCTTATCGAAACAGAATTCAATAAACGAATGTGGGAGGAATAACGAAATATGGCAAAAAAGAAAAGTTCACCATCAGTCAGCTTTGAAACCTATTTGGTTTTATTCCGTTACTTTCTTGGTGAGATAGGCACTACCGAACTGAAAAGTTTGGGTAGCAAGCTCAACAGCATTGAATATGAAGGATTGGATGAAAATGGCAATACTCATTTTCATCACTACATAGCACAGATAGCAAAGATGAAACATTGTAGTATCACAACAGACAAGTTGCGAGAATACGATGAGAGAATCTGTCGATATACAAAAGAAATTGGAGAAAACCGTGGTGGAATCAGCCTGAAGTATTTTCAATACATCTCCCTGTTATTCACTGAGATGTATCTCGACAACTACTTTGCAGACAGATCAGCCTTCTGCAAGTCGCTTAACGAATTCATTGATAGCGAAAACGCAAGAACATTGGGTGCTCTTGCGATGGAACCATATACCATTAGCTCAATGAACAAGTTAGCGTATATGTGTGCTACAGGTAGTGGTAAGACACTTTTAATGCACATCAACATAAAGCAATTTATATTCTATTTGAAGCGAGCAAAACGAATAAACGGCAGTATCGCTATCAATAAAATTATTGTGCTTTCGCCAAATGAAGGAATGAGTAAACAACATTTAAATGAACTTACTCTTTCTGGAATTAAAGCCACTATCTTCAACAAAGATGGTGGCGGTATGTCTAGCGGACAAAATGAAGGTATTGCCATCATTGATATGAACAAACTCAAGGAAGAAGGCAAAGTGAAAACCGTATCGGTAGACAGCTTTGAACGCAATAACCTTGTTCTTGTGGATGAAGCCCATCGTGGCATGTCTTCAACAGACGGTGTTTGGTACGACTATCGTACACGCTTAAGCGAAGAAGGTTTTGCCTTTGAGTACTCAGCTACATTTAAACAAGCACTGAATGCCACATCTTCAAAAAAGGAAGACAGGCAGATGGTAGCGGAATATGGCAAGTCTATAATAATGGACTACTCATACAAATATTTCTATGGCGATGGCTATGGAAAAGATTATCGTATCTATAACCTCAGAGCAGGTATTGATGATAATCACCGTCATTTGTATTTGATAGGTTGTTTGCTTTCCTTCTTCCAACAAGTGAAGTATTCTATTGAAAAACGAACCGAACTGATTCCTTTCAATATAGAGAATCCATTATTAGTGTTTGTTGGAAACCGTGTAACGGCATCAACATCAAAAGATGAGTTAAGTGATGTTCAGGAAGTGTTATGTTTTATCGACAGATTTGTTCGTAACAAACAAGAAAGCATCCGTTGTATAGAGCAAGTGAAGTCAGAAGAAACAGGTCTTGCCGATAAATATGGACGTGATCTATTTTCACACGATTTCAATGCGCTAATAGATGTGTATGGCCAATTACCATCAGCGCAAGTGCTATATGAAGATATGCTTCATCTGATATTCAATACCGACACTGTTGCCGATGCTCCACGATTGCACATTGAAGCCATAAAGCAAGTGCAAGGCGAAATTGCAATGAAGATTGGCGAATATGGTGATTATTTTGGTGTGATAAACATTGGAGATACAGCTAATCTTATTAAGGCTTGTGAAGCAAAGGGAATAGTAAGCAGAAGCGAAGAATTCGTTTCTACTTCATTATTCAGTAGCATCAACGATAAAGAATCAAAGGTTAGAATACTTATCGGTTCACGAAAGTTTACCGAAGGATGGAACAGCTGGCGTGTGTCTACAATGGGATTGATAAATTTTGCCAAAGGTGAAGGTTCGCAGGCAATTCAGTTGTTTGGTCGTGGTGTTCGTTTGAAAGGATATAAAGGAATGCTAAAAAGGTCTACATGCCTTGACGATACCTCAGTAAAGCCTTTGCGATATATGAATTGCGTAGAAACACTTACCATTTTCGGTGTGAAGGCGCAATATATGGAGGATTTCAAGAAATTCCTTGAACAGGAAGGCGCTCCAACCAATGATGATATTATCGAAGTGACTCTGCCGGTAGTCAACCGTTATGATGAAGTGAAGACAAAGAAACTCCGTGTCATAAAAGTAAAGGACGGGAAGAATTTCAAGAAGCAAGCACGACGTATGGTGCTCGATGTACCCAAAGAAGACTTCATGCGATACCTTGTTCGTAACAAGTCGGTACTAGATTGCCGAAGCAAGATTCAATCCATTGAATCATCAGGCTCATTAAAAATGAATATTCAGATGATTGATACAAGATTCACGATTCCAGCGTCAACACTTGCCTTGCTTGATTATTATCGCATTTTTGATGAGATTCAGCAATACAAGAATGAGAAGTCTTATTTCAATATCAGCATTGATAGAAACAAGCTGAAACCTATTCTTGAAACAGATGGTTGGTATGAACTAATTATTCCAGAAAAGCAACTTGAAATAGATTCAATTCGCAAAATTGAGTATGCCACAGATTATGCGATTATGGCATTAAAGTCTTATATGGACAAATTCTGCAAATTCGAGCAAGAAAGATGGGAAGCACCATTGCTTGAATTCCAAGAAATCTCGGCTACTGACAATAATTTTGTAGATGAATATACCTTCACCGTTACACCACAAAATAGCTTAGATACCACTGGTGAAGAATTGGATAAATTCATTGAAGATATAAAATCTATTCTTACAGATAATAATGGATTGAACGAATACGAAAAGAAGTTTGACTTCAACAAAAATCTGTGTCTGTTCGATTTCCGTTCTCACTTGTATGCGCCATTGGTGTGCTTGAAAAAGGGAAATACCAATATACAGATTACCCCTGTCAGTTTGAATGAAGATGAAAAGCTGTTTGTTGATTATCTGAAGGAATTTACAGAGAATAATGGTGATGTACTTGAAAACAAATCTCTTTATCTTCTAAGAAATAAAAGTAAGGTGGGTATGGGATTCTTTGTTGCAGGTAATTTCTATCCTGATTATATCTTATGGATAGACACACCTGAAAAGCAATATATCACATTTGTCGACCCGAAAGGTTTGCTTCGTATTATGCCTGATGACCCTAAGATTGAATTTTACAAAACAATCAAGGATTTGGAAAAGCAGTTAGCACCGACAGCAGGTGATAAGCAGATTGTTCTCAATTCATTTATTATGTCTGCAACAAAATCAGCAGATTTGCATGAATGGTGGCATTGGGATAAAACCACAAGAGAGGCACACAATGTCTATACTCTTGATGATGACCAATGTGTTATCAGTATGATAAATAAAATATGCTTTTTGTAAAGTTAATCAATAAATATATAGTAGATTGCTCATCCTACAAGAAGGTAATTATTTTATTCCAACTGCTTTCTATATACCAAATCCAATGTATTCCCATCCTTATCTTTCCATTCGTTCCATCCATTGGATGGCCGACCTGTGCAGAAATCGGCGGCGGTACTGGGACTGGAGAAGGTCTTGTCCGAGTCCATCGTCCAAATGCCGTTATTCAAAGTCGCATATTCTTCGACCATTCTTTCCCTCTTTGCTTTCCATGTAAAAGAGGGGACACAATTATTGGCTACGATGCTGCCCTTTAATACTGTAAACCCTGCGGAATTATAAAATCCTTTTGCATTACAGCCTCTGGCCTTTGTATAGAACAGATGTTCTTCCTTGGGCTGAGATATTTCAAAGATGCCACAACCAATGAATAACACAAGGAACTTAATGTCGTCAAAAAATTCATCCATAGCATCCCGCTGATGCTCGGGAAGATTCGGCACTTTGGGAACCTGTTTGTTTTCGTTTAGCACGAACGAGTTCGACCGCTTGGCCTCAGCAATCGCACGATATTCCAGATATTGCACGTCGGCTTTGGTCATATCTTCGTCTTTCGAGACAAAGACAAGTGCTTTTTGCCAAAATGCTTTTTTGCTGTCGTGGTCTTTTACCCGTTCCTTAAAATTCTCGGTCTCTCCGATATAGGCTTGCGGTTTTGTCGTCTCATCTTCTCCAATCAGGATATAAAACGCCGGCTTGTGCAGTTTCTCCTGCTCGTTCAGATAGGCCAGGTTCGAACGCGGAATCACAAACATCTGACAAATCTTGTTGCTGATAAATGCATACTGCGTCCCCTTTGGATCTCCGTCAATCAAATATGTAGTTACTGTTTTGCCCATGGCTATAATTTAAAAATACTAATTAATTGATCCAATACAGGTTTGAATCCATCAAACCATTCGTCTTTAAATTGAGAGTAATGGTTCTCAATATGCTTTTTTATTGCTTCCGTCGTTTTACCTTGGTCATTGCACCGGAACTCTTTATGTGTATTCTTTTTATGAATATATTCGACTTTTTCTTTATATGATTCCGGTGAAAATAAATCTTCGACCATATACGAATCTTTATCTGCTATATTTTTTATACTGGTTTCGTATTCTTTTGCATAATTGTCCTGATAAAATATGGGAATTACTTTCTCAGATTTTATATTGCCAATATTTTTCCACCCCTCCAATCCTCCTTTATCATAATCGAATAGGAAAGCTATTAGTTCTAATCCGTCAACTTGTTTAGATAAAACATCATCATACATTGTTTTTGCGTTTCCTGCGCTTCCGGCTGGGATAATAGCAATTTGTTTAAGAGCTTTATATTTAGAATTTCTTTTTGCAAAAATTGAAATAGCCTTTTCAAGGTATTTTTTATCATAGGGGCCTTCGACAACTAGAATTTTTTTTGTCCCTAATATTAAAGAACCTTCAAAAATGGAAATGCCTCCGCCAGATAAAAGTGATAATTTTTTGCTCCTCTCCAGATCCTCAATCTTGCCATCTTTCAAATACCGAATATTTTCATCGCAAAGACAATTCACAAATACGGGAGAGTGGGTTGTAACTATACTATAGCGGTTCTCTGTATTAATCAATTCTTTTAATTCATCTTTTCTTGCAATATGAATGTGTGAATCAGGCTCATCAAAAAGACACAAACTATTAGGAGCAGAAAGAATATGAATTATGGTATTAGCATTGATTAACTTTTTTTCTCCTTTGCTGAGACCTTCAATGTTTCCCTTATTTATAAATTCAATGTTTATTCTTTGTATAATTTGATTATCACTTTCTGTTCGGCATTTACATAGACAGTAAAATAGAGTACTAGGCTGATCAATAAAATTAATTTCATTTATTGTCGCCCTAAACGATTCGATATTATAAGTAGACTTTTTTTTTAATTTTTCTATAAAACCTTCGATTTCTGTTCCGTCCCACTTCTTTATATTGGTATTATTATACTCAAAAGATATTTTGCATTCAGCACCTTTTGTTATTCCTGCAACAAACTTAACAACGTCAATATCCTCAGAATACAGCAGTGTTAATAGAGAAATATCCCATTCATGCCGACTTATATAAAACATAAATTGAGGAATAAATCCATGAGTATCAGTCATTTTGCTGCAATACTTTTCATATATAGGCTTATAATATGTTTTCCATAACCTTGTATCTTCCCCACTATATGAAGCAAGGATATTTTTGGGTAAAATATCTAATGTTACTTTATTCCCATTTTTTAATCTACCATCAATGATCTCATAAAATTCATTATCATTGATATAGCTAATTCGATATTTAAATGGACATGGGTATTTTCTGAGCCCATCTACCAAGGTGGCAATATGGTACAGACTATAAAAAATGGCACTTATGACCTCTAAAACATTACTTTTTCCGGACCCATTTAACCCGATTAGGCAGCAGTATTTGTCAGTTGATTTAAAATCAATACATAATTGATGTAGGTTTTTATATTCTCCTATCCTATATTAAGAGAATATAATTGGAACCTATCTGGTTTAATGGAATATTTAAACTTCAATTCTGTAACATCGTCTATATATCCATCAGCATAATTGGGGACTGTGACTAAATTATATTTATCAAGCCATGAATTAATGTATGCAATATTTCCTGTAGTGCGTTTTTCACATCCGAGAGAATTAATTAATTCGCGTTTAGTTATTGGCACAGGCCGTTTCGTTTTTTGAACCTGATTTGCAATATTATTCAATTCGTCACGTGTCATATTATTTAAAATATTTGGGTCTCAAATCTTTTTTTTGCGATTGTGTGGGCTATACTAGCCTGCTGTATTAGTGATTGTACCTTTTCTTTCAGAACCTGAATATACTGTACTATATCATTCTGAATTTCTAAAGGAGGGAATGGTACTAATACTTTTTTTAAATCTTTGTTTGTTATCGCCGGATATAGGGCTCCGGTCATATAAAATTCAAATTGATTTATTGCCAAATATGTATGCAAATACTCATACAGGAAATTCAGATTGTAATTCTTGTTAGCTGCGATTACCTGAAAACCTGACGAACAAACACAACTATCATATTCAGAAGGAACTATTGCAAATTTCTTCAAGTATGGTCGCGTCGTACCGATAATCAGATCTCCTTCTTTTATAATTTGAGTAGCTCTGCTTGGCGCTTTATCCGTACTAAGCTCTTCTGCATTGACAATACCACGCAAGGGTTCGACACTTCCTATTTCCACATATCTGAAAGTATTAGAGTCTCGCACCCATTTTCTATGTATTAGATTATAAGATCCAAGCGTAACTATGGGGTATTTTGTAGTATGGAGCAAGGTTGTTATTGACTGCTCCTGGTTCCAATAATCCCATCTGTTTATGTCGGATAAATTTGTGAATTTCAGGTATTTATATTGACATTCTGCAGTCTTATTATTCTCAAGGTTATTACTATCTTTTATGCCGATGGCATTTAATAAATACGATTGTATTTTTTGTCGAATTGATTCAATTTGGATGTCTATTTTATTCCCTTCTTCAATTATAGCATTATACTCCTCCACCAACTTATTTTGTTCTGCTAGTGAGGGAAGAGGAACCTTTATATCTAAAAACAGAGGTTCCTGCAAATAGTGGCGATTGGTCGTACCATTACTTGCTTGTTCGCAGAATTCAATAAACTCATTCGTTGTCGTGAGTAATGCTAAATAATGTGGGTTTACTTTTGAATAATCTACATCAAAAGTCCAGAAATTACCTGTTATGATTCCTCCATCTAACTCCTCTGGGACAACGCCAAATGCACCGTTACGAGCATCTATCTTGGACAACAGGAATTGTCCCTTGGAAATCACGAATTGATTTTTTGTGCCAATTTTACTCCCTATAACTGTATCTCGCAGAAAGATTCCACCGTTGCGTACCTTAATGGTGGCACGCTTGTAATATACATCGTCCTGTATTTCAATAGCTGTTTTATTACGGGTCAGGAACTCTTTAATCTGAACCAGCGGGTATTTGGTGGTGAATCGGATTTTGGAGTCATTCAGATACTGCACACTCCAGTTGTAAAGTTGCGATAACTTTACAAAATCCAAATACTTGTATGTGCTTTTACTCTTTAACATAACTCCTTCGTATTGCCATCTTGATCGGTTCGAACGACTTTATTATCGACTATCTCATAGTGAAATTTCAACTCATTTGAGGCCCACATATGATGCTTCTTGCGATAAGGCGTAAACTCTTCGAGCAAATCGATTAATTGATTCTCGCATTCGGCACCGGTTGTCGTAATGCCTGCTTTTTCTACTTGGGCGATGGGGATAGTATAATCAAATTTTTCTTTAACGATCGCCCATATTTCGGCTGCAATTTTCGTCTCTAACGCACGCCTTTCAGCCCTCTTTGCTTTCTTTTCCTCTGCAGAATTACCCCGTTCCGCCAGGAATGAATCAATCTTATCAAGTTGCGATTGATACTTGGAGCCTACCTCTTCGGTCGCCGCCTGTTTAATTGCATCGAACTGGGCCCGCTCTTCGGTCGTAAACTTTTTGAAGAATAGTAAGCTGGGTTTTACCGTAGCCCCAGAGGCCATGAATACGTCTTGCGGGATAGAGGTGATTAAAATTATTTTGGCCATTTCCTCGAAAAGTTCGCGTACAGCTTGCAAATTAGTGTTATTGAGAACTCCTTCCGGCAAGACAATGCCCAAACGTCCACCCGGCTTAAGCAAGCGGATACAACGTTCGATAAATAATACTTCGGTCAGCCCGCTAAGTTTGCCAACCGTATATAAATCCAGTACAGAATCCCCTATGTGGTCATTGATCTGGCTCCTGGCCTGTTGATATACCTCTTTACCATATTTCTTCTCGTATGCGGCAATCTTCTGCACATCGGTTTCCACATCAGTTTCTGTTATTTCCAGCGATTTTTCTACGCGAGAACCAAATGGCGGATTGGTGAGAATCACATCGAAACGATTTTCAAAAACACCATTGACATTTAACAATCCGTCGTGGTGATAAACGCCTCCGTGTCCATCTCCATGCATAATCATATTCATCTTTGCGGTTCGTGCCATGCGTGGATTGGCGTCCGTACCATAGATACAGTTGCTGGATAGATTCTGTAAACGGCTGTTTGAATTACCGGTATCAAGTTCCTTGTTAAGGGCAGCAAAATAGGCATTGACCTGTTCATCAATAGCTGATTTCTGTTTTTCGCTCAGAGTCTCATAGCTTTCATTGAAAAGCTGGGCTTTGATCTGCTCTTTAACTTTTTGTATGTCTTTTTCAATTTTCTCGCGCACATACTCGAAGGTCTTGATTAAGAACCCTCCGCTACCACAACAGGGGTCGCAGATGATTTCACCTTCCTCAGGGTCAAGTAATGCTACCATGAAATCGACAATGGTGCGAGGCGTAAAGAATTGGCCCAGCTCTCCGCGAAAGGTTTTCCCTAAGAATTTCTCGAAGGCAATACCTTTCACATCATCTGCCGTACGGGAGAGATTGTACACTTCGAGTTCTTTAACTATTGCCTCAAAACTTGCCTCTTTAATCTTTATCGTATCATTGGATTCGAATAGACCATCTTTTGCATAGTCCTCCTTTGTACGCTCGAATAATTGCTGATAAAAAGGCAGACTTTGTTTGGACTTTGTCTTGTCGTAGGCTTCTCGTAGTTTCGTAAATTCCTCTTTTGAAAAAATCTGAGTACCGGTATTATCTCGTTCATATCGGATTTTAATGAAGAGGACCTTGCTGATTTCATCAAACGCTGCTTCCGGCGACAACTTGTCGTTGTTTCGTATGATATTATGGCATTTAAAAAGCAGCCTACTGAATTCATCGCGCGTAAACGCTTTGGTCTGACTTAATAATTCCCTGATCTTTTTTGCATTGGTCAGATCTTCGGCTTTGGGGATATCAACAATCTCTTCAAGCCGTTTTGGAATTTTTCCTTTAACGACCTTGAATATACGAGTCTCCTTCAGGTTGGTGGTAACAAAGAAATCCGCTCCAGCCCAAGATGCATAGTTATATCCCTGATAATAATCCTCTTCTTGAATTGTAATATGCTCGGCTTTGCACTCTATAACGATTATAGCAGAAGCGTCATCCTTCTTATCTGATGAAGACTTCCATATTACAATATCGGCTCGAGCTTTACCCAGCCCACGATGAGAATTACTCACTTGAACTTCCTGAGCCATTTGATCAAGCGAGTAGTCATAGACATTAACAAGCCGGCAGATGTATTCCTGACGAACTATCTCTTCGGGAGTTAGAACCAACTCTTTATTTTTCAGAGGAGCAAATATTTTGTTGCCGTTAATCTGGAGTTCCATATATACTATTTTGTACTTTTTATTAATTCTTTGGGATCAATTTGAAGTATTTGGGCTATCTCAAACAGCACCTCTAAACTTGGCTGTCGGCGATTGCAGACGTATGAATTGACAATACAAAAACTTTTTCCAAGCTTCTCTGCCAACCAAGTCTGTTTTATGCCTTTCTCTTCAAGCACTTCTTTGATTCGGTTCATGGGTTTGTTCATTATATACTGTACCGTTTTTATTTACGAAGATATAAAATATTATGCGATAAAAAGATAAAAACAGGCGAATTTCTTTTTCATTTGTTGGGTATTGTCCAAGGCTAAGAATTAATGGATAGCGACATGAGGTATTAAATAGATTCTTTTTAGCTTACCTTAATATATCCACCAATAGTTTTTCCAGCGTGGGCATGGGAACTCCAGATACCTTTTGCAAAGGAGCCTCGGAGATAAGATTTTTCACAAAAAAGACACGGCTTTCCAAATCCACATATCGGTATATCATTTTCTTATCAGGACGCAGATAAGCATTACGCTGCTTGCCTTTCAGAAAATTAAAAACAGTTTCTGTCGAGTCTCTGTTCGTTTCCACATAGATGATGCGGTTAGATGAAAGATGATGTTGCAAAGGTGCGATAATCTCTCCTTGGTAGACGCAGAATTTCGCAAATGGGAAATTGGCATGTAATAGTTCATAAATCTCCTTTACTTCCTTTACTGGTTTGGGGGCAAAGGTCTGTTTCATTACTTCGGCGTACATTCCACGCCCGGTTCTAACCAGCCTATTTTCATTCACTAGCTTGAACAGATACCATGACAAGGAAGACCTGTTTATGCCAATTTTTTTGCAGAAGGGCAAACAAGTCCTCTATACTGAAATTATGATGGGTATCAGCAATTTAGTATGGATGTCACTGTTTCGTTATTCATATTATAGCTGTTTCCGGGGACAAATAAAACCAAATATCGGCACTAATTCAAAATAGTGCCGATATTTTGAATTTTTAACATCGTAACTCAACTCAATTGTCTTTTATTCCGTTTCTTGTTGATTCTTATTTCTTTAATTTTTCCCCATTCTGCCAGGGAGATAATTTCATGGTATTGTTCCAATGATAAAGAATTCTCTTCGCTATCCATGCATTCGTACTCCCATGGAAGTTGATAAACGGTCCCTTCTTCATGATGGCCCATGTAATCGTGGAATGTGTACGGAATCAATTTCACATGATCCTCCTCCTTGAGTATTCGCAAAAGTTTGCCAGCGTCGTGTATTTCCAAAGGAATGCCAGACTTGTAAAGCGCAGTGGCGACTTCTACCGCAACATCCGCATACGCCGAGTAGCTGTTGGAAACAATGATTCTCCATCCGGGACTGTCAAAATTCGAAGCGAGTATGTTCAGCCGCGACAACCCCAGTTCCCCATAATGGTTCGAGGCGAATTTGTTGAAATCCGTCTCACTGTCGAGATCGTATTTATCCTGCAAATCACAGAATGTAACCATGTTGTAATATGCGACATCTTGTAATTCCAATGGTACTCCATTCGGAAGGGTACGTATCTTTCGTGTAGTATCAAACCTTTCAAAATACCGGTCATAGGCTTCATGAGCGATTCGATAGTATTTGCAATACGAACGTATCGTCATTGTATCTAACGGCTGTCCGAAATTCTTGCAGACGGAATCCTCCAGTGCTTTTATTACCGTCGTCTCGTCTTCGACCTCAATTTTAAATCTCGATTCGATTCTGTTGAACTCCTTTCTCGCAATTCTTCCGTCTCGCTGCTGGTAAAGAAGATGCTTCGCCACATAATCATTGAACCTCTCCGGATCTTATATGATAGCATCGATTAGCTTATGAAAATATAAGGCCAACTCTGCCAAGAAATCCCTTTGCCATTCGGGGTAGAAACGATCACCTATTCTGTCTCCATATCGGGAATAATTCGCAATAGTAAAATACGAGTGTTTCCTATCCGTGAATTGTATGGTACGCTTTTCTTTGTATCTGGCGGAGCCGACATGGTACCATACCGTTTCTCTGGGATTTGAAAGTTCCCAATCTCTAATAAATTCTTCTTCACTGTCATATTCACCGTCTGCAATCAATGCTTCGCAATCTCTCCATTCTTCCGGAGTAGGGCGAGGCAATTCGATATAAAATCCCCTGTATTCATCGTTACCCATCTCTTCCAGTCGGGCAAATTGCTCCTGAAGTTTAACTAACATCTTCAATGTATCGTTATCAACCACAATTTCTGTATCGCGCCCGCTTCCGAGCTGTTCGAATATCGCAGCATTCAATCCGCATTCTTTCGCCAAGTCTATGAAAAGATGCTTGGTAAAGATTGTCTTCTTATGTGGTTCTATCTTATGTCGTTCCATATCTCATTCGTTTTCAATCGTTAAAAATTTACCCGGATCAAATCCGTTGATTATATGCTCGTTTTCAAATACATATCCCATCTGGTTGCAAATCACTTTTGTACTCCCGATTTCTGTGTCGATATTGGTATGCGAATGTCCGTAAATCCATGCATCGATCCGGCTGTTACCGATCAGGTCTCCGTATTCACTGGCAAAGGCACTGTTCAATACGGAATCTTTATGCTGAGGAGCAACAACCTGCAAAGTAGGCAGGTGGTGAGTTACGACCACTGTGTGTTTTGCCGTACTTTCGGCAAGACTTTTTTTGATATGACCTAAACAGAAGTCATGCATCTGATTATATGCTTCCGTTTGGAACAGTTTCCCTTTATACAAGGTCTGACGGAAATCGTTAAGTCCCTTCCAAACAAAATATTCGTCTGCAGGTTCTATATGCGACCAGAGTGTGCTCATTATGAAATCGGTATCGTCTATTCTCAATACTTGATTTTGATAATAACCGACATTCTCTTTGAACATCCATCGCCATTGTAACCCCCGTTCCATCACATCACAATAATTGTAATACTCGTGATTGCCGGGAATAATGAGTACTTGTCGGTAGTTCTCCGATGCCCATTTCCAGAATCTTGATAAAGGGGAGACTTTGTCCTTCAGATAGAAAATATCTCCGGCCAATACGAGTATATCGCCCGTTACCGGGAATTCGTTATGTTTTATGTATCTGCTGTTCTCCCGAAACTCAAAATGCAGATCGCTCATGTATTGTATTTTCATATTACTGTTTTTTATTCGATTGTTCAACCTGCTTTTGGATTATCCTTTTTACCTGCGCGAATGAGACCGGAGTAAAGTCATTATTATCCACTCCCACATCATATTGCGTCGGGAAAATCATATCCAGCCGTGAAGCGTCTTTTCCCGTGTTATATTTGCTCGTATGCACGTGCCCGAACAGTTGCCACGTATTCCCGTAAGCACCTCCATAGCAAAGGAACGGACAATGGTTCAGGTAGATTTTCTGCTTGTCAACCTCTATGTGCATTTGCATGATTGTCAATTCAAACCTACTGGTGTACCCTTGCCTGATATTTTTTAGATCATGATTACCTAGAATGAGATAGATTTTTCCATTCAGTCTGTTAAGAATCTTGGTACATTCATGGGATCCTCCCAAGCAAAAATCCCCCAGATGGAACACGATATCATCTTGACTAACTACCCGGTTCCAGTTTTCGATCAGCGTTTCATTCATATCTTCTACATTTTTGAATGGCCTTTTGCAAAAGCCAATGATATTCGAATGATAAAAGTGTGTGTCCGATGTAAATACACCTTGCTTCCGTCAAACATGTAATTCATTTTGCTCTCTTTTGTGCACATCGCTGTGCGGTTAATTAAAATTGGTTGTTCTTGCACTCATTGGACGGAAATGACGGGAGAGGAATTGCACGGAGCAAACAGTCACCAATGGGCATAAAACAAAATAGTTGGAAAGTTCGGTAAGGACTCTCCAACTATTCTGTTGTTTATTCTAAGATCAAGATACGAGCATCTATCGCATCTTATCTCCTATATGTGTTCGCTGGAAAGTATTTATGAAATTTGCAGACGTTTCAATGCTCCAAACATGAAGAACATACGACCGAACTCCGAAGCATTTTTTGCCTCGAATTGTCGTTTGGGATAATATGTTCATTCTATTTTGCAGCATCATAAATTTTCAAAAGTGGTGCAAATGTACAGAATAATCTCGCAATACTCCAAATATTTTTTATTGAATTCATCAAATTACCCTATAACAATCGCTGTGAGACTTAAGAGGATGTTCAATGTACTATTATTCGAATACTTCGCAATAATGGTTTGGAATATTTATCAAATGTATTATATGAAATCTCATTGGCGATGATTTCTGTTGTTATATTCAGATATACCAATCGCTTGATTATCAGAATATATTTTGGCTGAAAAACAATTCAGTTCTATTTGGATATTATCTGTAATTTGGATAAGTTTAAGAGGTACTGATAAAATTTGTCTATTTACCACCGTTAAATTGCATGAGGGACAGAATTTTGTCTCTTGTATCCGTTCAGGGAACAAACGGGGGACAAAATCATGAAAAATTGATACAATACTTTATTATTCCTGTGTGTTTAATGTGTTGATTATCAATATTATCTAAGTTGGATTGTCCCTTCTTTTATTTTTCATTGTTTATTATGTAATATATTGATAATCAATTAATTACACACGGTTATTTACCGATGCAAAACTTAGAAAAAATCGACCCGAGGATATCGTCCGTCGTTATTTCACCGGTAATCAAGCCTATACAATGTAAAACTTCTCTGATGTCTTGCGCCAGCAGGTCTCCGGCGAGTCCGGATTCGATGCCTTCACGAGCTCGTTGCAACGCTTCGCGCGCGCGGAGCAGGATTTCATGGTGCCGGCTGTTGAAAACCACGATCCGGTCGCCGTTTAGGGTCTCGGAATCGACGCTCCGTTTCAAAAAATCGGTCAGCTCGTCCAGGTTGATTTGCCGCTTGGCCGACAGGGGAAGGACAAGATGTGGGATTTTCGACGAGAGTCGTTCCCTTTTCTGCCGTAGCTCTTCGTCCGGCAGACAGTCGCACTTATTCAAAATCAGTGCGATACGCTGCCCCGCCTTGAAAGAGAGCGAAGCGTACTGCGCATAGATATCGTCCACGCTGTCGCGCGCGTCGGTCAGCAACAGAATTACCAACGCCCGGCCGATCCGGTCGAACGTACGTTCGATCCCCAGACTCTCGAGCGGATCGTCCGTACGGCGAATCCCGGCCGTATCGATAAACCGGAACGTCACGCCGTCGATGTTCAGCGTATCCTCGATCACGTCGCGCGTCGTGCCGGCGATATCCGAAACCAACGCTTTTTCTTCGCAAAGCAATGTATTCAGCAGGGTCGACTTCCCGACATTCGGAACCCCGACGATTGCAACGGGCACTCCGTTTTTCAATACGTTGCCGAGCCCGAACGAAGCGATCAGGCGATCCACCCGCTGCCCGACAGACGACAGCACGTCGAGCAACTGCGTGCGATCGGCGAATTCGACATCTTCCTCGCCGAAGTCGAGTTCGAGTTCGACCAGCGACACCAGTTCGAGCAACCGGCCGCGCAATTGCCCGAACTCGTCCGAATAACCGCCGCGCATCTGCTCGTAAGCCAGCGCATGGGCTGCCCGGTTGTCGGCCGCGATCATATCGGCCACCGCCTCGGCCTGCGAAAGGTCCATTTTACCGGCCAGGAATGCCCGCAGCGTAAATTCGCCGGGTTGGGCCGTCCGTACTCCGGACTCGACCAGCAACCGCATGACTTCGCGCTGAATATACGCCGACGCATGGCACGAAACTTCGATCATATCCTCGCCGGTATAGGAGTGCGGAGCGCGGAATACCGAAACCAGCACTTCGTCGACAACCGTTTCGCCGTCGCGGATCGTCCCGTAAAGGATCGTAAACCCCCGGGCATCGGCCAGCCGCCGGCCGCGTACCCCGCGGAAGATCCGGTCGCCGGCGGCAATGGCTCCGCCGCCGCTGACGCGGATCAGCGTAACGGCTCCCCCGACCCCGGAGGCAACGGCGGCTATCGTATCGTTCTCGATCATCGTCAGCGAATGATTTTCAGGGTTTGTCCGATTTTCAGATTACTGTTTTTCAATTGATTCCACTTCATCAATTGAGAAACCGTCACCTTATATTTATGCGCGATGGCTCCGAGCGTATCGCCTTTTTTGACCTTATAGGTCAACGGATCGGGGCCGGAATAACCGTCTCCGTTCGAACCGCCCTGTTGCGATGAAGCGGCGGACGCTGTCAGTCGTCCGTCCGAAACGGTATCGGCCGGCAACGTGTCGGCCTGCGCAAGACGCGCCTGCTCGCACTCGATAAAACGACAGACCTCCTGCTGCGGCAGCACCAGCGGATAACTTTTCACGGTAGCCGGAATGACATCCTGCTTATACTGCGGATTCAGCAACTTCACCAATTCGGACGGCAAGTTCAATTTTTCCGAAACGCGGTTCAAGTCGATCCGGCGGCTGACCATCACCGTATCGGTTGCCAACGGCAGCGGCGAAGCGAACGGGACGACCCCGTAATCGGAATGATAATAGTACAGATAGGCGAGCGCTACGAACGCGGGAACATAGTCGCGAGTCGCTTTCGGCAGGAAAGGATAAATGTCCCAGTAAGTCGAAGCGTTGGCCCCGGCCCGCTGCAACGCCTTATTCACATTGCCGGGGCCGTAATTATAGGAAGCCATCACGAGCGTCCAGTCGTGGTAGATATCGTAAAGATCCTTCATATAGCGACAGGCGGCGGCCGTCGCCTGCACCGGATCGCGCCGGGCGTCGACCATCGAAGATATCTCGAGTCCGTACTGCCGACCGGTTTGCAGCATGAACTGCCACAGGCCGACCGCTCCGCTCGGCGACGTGGCCGTCGGATTCAGCGCCGATTCGATCACCGCAACGAATTTCAGCTCCAGCGGCAGGCCGTTTTTGGCCAGTTCGTGCTCGATCATCGGGAAGTAGTACTTTCCGTAGCTGAGCATCCGGCGGTTCACCGATTTATGGGTCGTCGCGTAAGCCACAATATGTTTCTTAACGATGTCGTTATAAGGCAGGTAGATCGGCGAAACCATGTTTTTGAGCCGCGTCCGGCAAACGTTGTCGGTAACGGTCGACACCGCGGGCAGGTAGCGCGTGGTATCGAGTTCGATGTAGTCCCGCAGGTAGTCCCCGAACGTCTCGTTGATATTGTCCGTCCGCCAACTTGCGACGACCGAGTCGTAAACGGTCGGAGAACCGACGATGTTGAGCTGCTCCCTGGGATCCGCCTGGGTCTTGGCGAACAACGGGAGGAGCGTCAGGATCAGTAAGGCGGTCAGGGATTTCGGCATCAGAAACGAAGTTTAAAGGAGAGTCCGTAACCGTTCGAATTGCCGGTTCGCATCGTATAGAAATTCGTCACCGTCGGTTCGAGCGTCATCGACAGGTCGTCGCTGACGTCGTAATCCTTCATGTGGGCATCCACGTGAGCGTCGATGATGTTCAACAGGTAAAGTCCGGCGGTGATGATGATGCAAAGGTCGCGGTTGCGGCGGTAATTGTTTTTCAGCTTACGCAGGTAGTCGGCCGTATAACGACCGTTGAACTCGTCGGGTTTGCCGGCGGCAACCTGATCGTAGGCAAGCTTGAAACGCTCGTACCCGCGGTTGTTGAAATTGATCACGTAGCCCATCGTGGCGATACCGCCGAGGATGATCGGCATCTTCCAATAACTTTTATTGTAGATCTGGCCGGCGCCGGGACAAATCGTCGACAGCGTAGTCGCCTTTTTGACGCTATTGACCGGCCCTTTGTAGCAGATAGCCGCATCGCCGATAAAATAGAGATACGAACCGATGGCTCCGACGAACAGCAGCGTCCGCGCCGTATTGTGCCGGATCATCTGCGACTGGATCGGATCGGTCTCTTCCTGCGTGGCGTTCTCGCGCTTCATCGCATCGTACTGGCGTTTGAGACCCCTGTATTTACTGTTTTGCTGGAAAGCGAAATAGGCCGTCGTAGCGACCGTTCCGTACAGAATCGGAATTTTCCACGCCTGTTTGTTATAAAGCTGCCCGAACCCGGGTGCGATCGCCGAAATGGCGCAGACTCGCGAAATCGGCATGGTATCGCGGAACAGCCTGCTGTAACGCACCGTCACGGTATCCCGGGCCTCGCGCTCCAGCCGGCGACGTTCGCGGGCCGTAGTCGCGGTATCGATTTCGACGGGCGACGCCTCCCGCACGATCGAATCCCGCGCGACCGCGCTGCTGTCGGCTGCGGCCGGAGTCAACGACGTGCGGACGCCCCCCTCCACCTTGTACCGGACGCCCGGCTCCTGAGCCGAAACTCCGGACTGGGATACGATCAGCACCGTAGAAAGAACGATTGTCGCAACGCCCTTCCGCGTAAAATTTCCGAAAACGGCTATGTTACTTCTTAAATTCATTGAATTTGCCGATAAACGCCTCGATATCCGCATCCGATTCAAAACCGATAACGATCTTTCCCCCGCCTTTATTATTCTTTTTGATGCTGATTTCCTGCGTAAAAAACTTCTCCAGGTAATCGACCAGCCGGACGTAGCTCTCGGGGAACTCCTCGTCCGCATCGTCCCGGACGGGTTTTTCCTGCCGGATCTTCTGCACCTGCTCCTCGGCCTGACGCACCGACAACCCTTTCTTTACGATCTTTTTGAGCAGTGCGATCTGTTGTTGCGGGTCGTCGAGCCCAGCCAGCGCACGGGCATGTCCCATCGAGATCAGTTCTTCGCGCAGAGCCAACTGCACCTCGACCGGAAGTTTCAGCAACCGCATGTAATTGGCTACCGTCGAGCGTTTTTTACCGACGCGTTCCGCCAGCGAATCCTGCGTCAGCCGGCATTCGTCCACCAACCGTTGCAGGCTCAGCGCCACCTCGATCGCGTTCAAATCCTGACGCTGGATATTTTCCACGATGGCCATCTCCAACAACGCCTGGTCGTCCACCTCGCGGATGTAGGCCGGAATCGTCGCCTGGTCGGCCAGTTGCGACGCCCTCCAGCGGCGTTCTCCGCTGACAATCATATATCTCCCGTCTGCTTCCTTCTTGACCGTAATGGGCTGTATCACGCCCAGCGTCCGGATCGAATCGGCCAACTCGTCGAGCGCCTGCTCGTTGAAACGGGTGCGCGGCTGCTTCGGGTTCGGGACGATCCGTCCGATTTCGATCTCCTCGAACGCCGTTCCCTTCGTTTTCTCGGGCAGCGCCGAACCCTCTATTTCAAAAATTGCGCCCAAGCCCCGGCCCAGGCCCTTGTTTTTCGGATTCATCGTATATCGCTTAACTCTTGTTTTTCTTAATAAACTCCTTGGCGAGGTTCAGGTAATTGATACTGCCGGTCGACGAAGCGTCGTACAACAGCGCCGGCTTGCCGAAACTGGGCGCTTCGCTGAGCCGGATGTTGCGCTGGATGATCGTCCGGAAAGCCAGGTCGCCGAAATGCTCCCGCACTTCGCCGGCCACTTGGTTGGCCAGCCGCAGCCGCGAGTCGTACATCGTTAGCAGAAACCCTTCGATCTCCAGTCCCGGATTCAGCTTCGTTTTGGTCATCTTAATTGTATTCAGCAGTTTACCGAGCCCTTCCAGCGCGAAATACTCGCACTGTACGGGAATCAGCACGCTGTCCGAAGCGACCAGCGCGTTCAGCGTCACCAGCCCGAGCGACGGGGAACAGTCGATCAGGATAAAGTCGTACTGCGGTTTGAGCGGTTCCAGGATCGCCTTCAGCCTCCGCTGCCCGTCTTCGATCTCCAGCAGCTCGGTTTCGGCCCCGACCAGGTTGATGCTCGACGGCAGAACGTCCAGCTTCTTGACGTCCGGACATTTCAGGATAATCTCCGCCGGCTGCGCCTGTCCGGTGATGCAGTCGTAAATCCCCTTTCCGTTGATGTCGAGTCCCAGCCCCGAAGTCGCATTGGCCTGCGGATCGGCGTCTACGAGCAACACCTTTTTGCCCAGCACCGCCATGCTGGCCGCCAGATTGATGGCCGTGGTCGTCTTTCCTACCCCGCCCTTCTGATTGGCCAACGCCACGATTTTGCCCATATTTCTTTTGGTTTTAATAATTGTACATCCGCAACGGACGCCTTGCCGTGCGTCCGGAGCCGCATCCGGCCCCAAATCCGGTGCAAGATAGGCAAAATTTATCAAAATCGAGGCAACATCCGCCCGACCGGCGAACTTTTCGGACTGCCGGCCGACGACGGTCGCGGCGCCGGCATATCCTGCGGTACGACGGGTCGGACAACAGGAAACGGCGCGGGGAATAGGGATTTATAAATTTATGTTTTATCTTTGAAGCTGATTTGAACGGCCGCCCGGACACGGACGGCGGATGCCCGCAGGCCCGGAACCGGAGCCGGAGCATCGAAAAACTCACGGAATGGTTATGGTTGACTTAAGTAAAAGAAGTTTGTTGACGCTCCTCGACTTCACGCCGGGGGAGATCGGTTATCTGCTGGATCTGGCCGCACGGCTGAAAGCGGACAAGTACATCGGGAAAGAGAAAAAAACGCTCCAGGGCAAAAATATCGTGCTGCTGTTCGAGAAAGACTCTACGCGGACGCGCTGTTCGTTCGAAGTGGCGGCCTACGATCAGGGCGCACGGGTCACCTATCTGGGCCCCACCGGTTCGCAGATGGGTAAAAAAGAGTCGCTGAAAGACACGGCCCGCGTGCTGGGGCGCATCTACGACGGAATCGAATACCGCGGATACGGGCAGCACATCGTGCACACGCTGTCCGAATACTCGGGCGTTCCGGTATGGAACGGCCTGACCAATGAATTTCACCCGACGCAGGCGTTGGCCGACATGCTGACGATGCGCGAACATTCGCAGAAGCCGCTGTCCGAAATGAAACTGTGCTTTCTGGGCGACGCGCACAACAACGTGGCCAATTCGCTGATGATCGCGTCGGCGAAAATGGGTATGGATTTCAGAGCCATCTCCCCGGCGCAGTGCGCCCCGGACCCGGCGCTGGTGAAAACCTGCCGCGAACTGGCGCAAGCCTCGGGCGCCCGGATTACCGTGACGGACCGCATCGACGGCGTACGCGACTGCGACTTTGTCTACACGGACGTATGGGTGTCGATGGGCGAACCGGACGACATCTGGCGCGACCGCATCGAATTGCTGAGCCCGTACCAAGTCAACCGCGCCGTGATGGACGCCACGCAGAATCCGGAAGCGAAGTTCCTGCACTGCCTGCCCGCGTTCCACAACATGGAAACCACGGTCGGCAAGGATATTTTCGGCAAATTCGGCATCTCGGAAATGGAAGTGACCGAAGAGGTGTTCGAGTCCGACGCATCGGTCGTGTTCGACCAGGCCGAAAACCGCCTGCATACGATCAAAGCGGTCATGGTAGCCACGCTGGGCGACCAGGTTTATTAACCGGTCGGCCGGATGACAGAACGACCTATGAAGACCAATCCGCAGAAAGGCGCTTACCCGACCTGGAGCGACCTGCTCGCCATTCTGGGCATCTACCTCGTAGCGATGCTGGCGTTCAACCTGGGAGGCGGGTTGCTGCTCCGGTTCGGAATCGCGTCGCAGGGGCCGGTCGTAGCGCTCGTCTACGCGCTGACATTCCTCAGCACGATCTGCTATGCGCTGTTCGCCAAGCGGCTGCGCGTAGGGCCGGACGTAAAACTGCTCCGGTTCGGATTCCGGAAAACGGACCCGGCGCTGGTGCTATGGGGAGTGATTACCGTCCTCGCCACGACGCTGGTCATCGAACCGTTGCTGGAGCTCTTCCCAAGCCGGTGGCTCGAATGGCTCGGCGACCAGATGAAACTGGGCGGATGGATGATGCTTACGACCGTCGTCGTCGCGCCGATCCTCGAGGAGATCCTGTTCCGGGGCATCCTCCAGGAGTCGTTGACCCGCAAATACGGCCCCTGGCGCGGCATCCTGATCGCGTCGGCCATATTCGGCATCGTGCACGGCATCCCGCAGCAGGCCCTGAACGCCTTTTTCGTAGGCGCGATGATCGGATTCATCTACTACAAGACCCAATCGCTGATCCCCTGTATACTGATCCATGCGCTGAACAACGCCGTCTCCTATTTCGTCTGGATGCTCAGCGGCGAAAAGATCGTCTTCACGAAGGAGATGTTCGGGAGCGAACGGAGTTACCATGTGCTGTACGCCGCGGCCTGCGTCGTCCTGCTGCTGGCCGTCGCCGGCATCGTACGCACGCTCCGGCGGAATCGCAACGTGGAGGTTCCGGCGGCGGAAGCGTCCGAAAACGGGAAAGTTTTCGGGAAAAATGACAATATAAGTCCGCAATAACCGTTGTTTACCCGGAATCGTATATCTTTGTATCGCAGCAAACGAATGATGAAATTTGTCCCGAAAATATTATTGGTAGCGGTCTTGCTGACGGCCTACTCCTGCAAGCGTTTTCCGAATCCGTTTGCGGAGCACAACACCATTCTGGCCGAAGTGGAGAACAAAAAACTGTACCTGCACGACGTGAGCCCGATCTTCACGCCGAATATGACCTCCGAGGACAGCCTGAAAATACTGCGTTCCTACGTAGACCAATGGGTCAAAAAACAACTGAAAATCAAAGAAGCCGAGCGGATGCTCGAAGAGAGTCAGAAAGACATCGACCAGATGGTGCAGGAGTACCGCAATTCGCTGCTGACCCACAAGGTTGACCAGTTCTACGTGGACAAGAACATCGACACGCTTTTCACCGATACGCAGATTGCGGACTATTACAACCAGAACAAGGCCGATTTCATCCTAGACAAGACCCTGGTGAAGGCCCGGATCGTACGTATTCCGCGCAGTTACGACAAGAAAAAGACGATCGAAGAGCTGATGCTCACCCCGCGCGAGGAGGGCTATCAGGATCTGCTCGACCTGTGCGTCAAAAACAATTTCGAACTGACCGAACTGAACCAATGGACGGACTTCGCGGTGCTGCGGTCGTTGCTGCCGGTCGACAAGACTCAGGATTACGACTATCTACTCAACACGGCGAAAGTCAATGAGTTCGAAGCGAACGACTTCATATTTTACGTCCGGGTGCTGTCCGTTTGCAGGGCCGGGGAGTATGCGCCGCAGGAAAGCGTGCGGGAGGTCATCAAACGGGTCATTTTCAACAAACGAAAAGAGGAAATCATCCGCGCCCACGAGGACAGCCTGTACCGCGGGGCGCTGGACAACAAGGAAATAGTAGTAAATGTAAATTAAAATACGATGCGTGGATATCAATTGAAGATCGTTCTGGGCGGATTGCTCGCCTGCGCTTTGTGTAACCGGGCTGCGGCGCAGCAGCAGTTTACGGCGGACAAGGTGATCGCCGTGGTCGGGAATTCGATGGTGCTCTATTCCGACCTGGAAAGGCTGACCCAATCGCTGATCGATCAGCAGAAAGAGACGGGTTATACTTCCGGACGGGATCCGCGTTGCGAGGCGCTCGAACACTTGATCGTCCAGAAAGTGCTCTACAACCAGTCCCAGATCGACTCGATCAAGATCTATAACGAACGCATCATCGACCAGAAGGTGCAGGATCGCCTGAACGACGAAACCGAAAAGTTCGGATCGCTGGCCGCGCTCGAAATGTACTACCACAAGCCGATATTCGACATACGGGCGGATATGAAGAGAAGCGCCCAGGAAGACAGCTACGCCTACGAAATGGAGAATACGGTGAAGAACAAAGTCACCGTCACTCCGGGTGAAGTCGAAAAATATTTCAAACGGCAGTCCAAGGACAGTATTCCGGTCATCCCGGAACAATACGTATACGCGCAGATCGTCCGTTATCCTTCCGCAGCGGAAAATGCCAAGATGCGGGCGCAGGAACGCCTGCTCGAACTGCGCGAGCGGATCCTGAAAGGGGACAAGTTCGACATGCTGGCGCGTATCTACTCCGAAGACCCGGGATCGGCGTCTCGGGGGGGCGACGTAGGTACGGTTACCAAAGACATGATGGTGGAGCCGTTCGCCAAGGCGATGTCGCAGCTCAAACCGGGACAAGTATCGGGAGTCGTGGAGACCGAATACGGATTCCACCTGATCCAGATGATCGACAAAACGGGCAGCCAGTACCACGTCCGCCACATCCTGATCAAGCCGCAGTACACCCAGAAAGATATGGAAGAACCTTACGACCTGTTGGACAGCGTCAGCAGGGAGATCAAGGCCGGCAACCTGACGTTCGAAAAAGCCGTGGAAAAATATTCGGAAGACCGCTTTTCCGCTAAAAACGGCGGGATCGTATCCAATCTGGAACAACTCGAATTCTACTACCGGGGAATGGTCGACCCGTCGGAAGCTTCGACGAAGTTCTACAAGGAAAACCTGAACCGGGAAGACCTGGAAGCACTGCAAACGCTGACCCCCGGCGAGGTGTCGAAACCTTTCGCCGCCGTCGACACGCACGGAAGCCTGCTGTGCAAGCTGGTCATGCTCAAGGAGGTCATCCCGACCCATTCGGCCAACCTGAACGAAGACTACAAGCAGATCGAGAAACTGACCCTCGCCCAGAAACAGCAGGAAGTTTTCGACAAGTGGCTCGCAAGCAAGATCGAGGGAATGTACATCCGGATCGACAAGGAATTCCACGACTGCGATTTCCAGCACAAAGAACTCCTTAAATAATTCACTGCCGGTGATCCGAAGAAGTCGCATAGCCGCCGCGTTCGCGGTGCTGCTGCTGGCCTGCATAGCAGGCGTACGGGGGCAGGAAGTCACGACCGTGGACTTCCGGGCCGACGTGATGTCCAGCATCAAGATAGCCGACTCCACGGCGCTGTGCCTGGTCGGGCACGTCGTCTTTTTCCACAACGGGGCCGTCATTACCTGCGACAGCGCAATCCGGTACAGCGACCGCATGATGGACTGTTACCGCAACGTGGTCGTCAACAAGGACAGCACGTTCATCTACGGCGACAAGGCCGACTACAACGGGCTGCTGAACGAAGCGCGCATCTATTCCCCGCTGATCAAAATGGTGGACAAGGACGCTACGCTGTACACCTATAATTTTACGTTCAACACGCTGACCAACATCGGACGCTACTACGGCGGGGGAACCATGTCGCAGAAAGACAACCTAATGGAGTCCGACGAAGGGTATTACTACGCCGACAACCGCGAGCTGATCGGCGTACGGAACGTCGAAATGCAAAACCCGCAATATACGATCAGCTCCGATTCGGTAACGTATAACATGGACACCGAAATCGCGACTTTCGATACGCCGTCCTACATCTGGAACGACCAGGACGAATTTCTCACGGCCCGCCGGGGCAGCTACAATGCCAAGGAAGACCTTTATACGTTCACCGACAGCTCCTATATCATGACCAAAACCCAGGAACTGTGGGCCGACACAATCGTGTACCGGCAAACCGGACAGGACGCGGTATTGCGAAACAACATCCAGATCGCCGACCAGGAACAAAAAGCCATGGCTTTCGGCGATTACGGCCAATACTGGGGCGATAAAAAACAAGCCCTGCTGACCCGCGACCCATCGGTGCTTAGCTACGAGGAGGGGGAACAACCCGATACCGTTTTCATGCGCTCGGACAGCATCTTCATCTATACGCTGAACCGTTTCCGCAACGACTCTGTTCCGACGCAGAAAACGGCGGATTCGCTGGCAGCGGAAACTCCCGCACCGTTTCCTGCCGCAGACAGCGCGGCGGTCCGTCCCGCGACGAACGGGCCGGGACGTCCGCCGATTCCGACGCTCCCGGACGGGCAAGCTCCGCCACCTGCGTCTGCCCCCGCTCCGCCCCCGGTTCCGGCCGGAAACGACACGGAAACCCCGGCTGACTCCGCGCAACGGAACATCCCGGGCGAAACGGCCGACTCCCTGGCGCAATCGGAGCCCCCCATACCGGACTCCGTATCAATGAGCGACTCCGTCCGAAAGGCGAAAGAACGGCCGGTAGACCCCAAAAAGCTCGAAAAAGAGAGACTCCGAAAGGAAAAGGAAAAAGCACGCACCGCAAAAATCAAAGCGAAGATCAAAGCCTCGCGAGAAAAAGCAGCGGCGATCGCCCGGGCCCAGCAGGAACAGGAATGGGCGCGGCAGCGCAAAGAGCTGGCCCGTCGGTTCCTCAAAGGCAAAGCCACTTCGGAAGATACGCTGGCCCTGCTGAAACTGGATTCGCTGCAACAGGTTTTCGCAGCGGACACGCTGGCGGCCTCCCCGGATTCGACCGTGCAGAAAGCGCCGTCCTCCGCCCCTGCCGCGGATTCGGCGACGGTAAAAGCGGCCGCCGATTCGGCGGCAATCGTCGATCCGGCGGATTCGCTGGTAAGGATCGTCCGCGGATATTACAACGTGCGCATCTACCGCTCGGATTTCCAGGCCGTGTGCGACTCGATCGTGGGGTTCTCGATCGACTCGACGATCCACATGTACACCAATCCGGTGCTGTGGAACGGGGAAAACCAAATCACGGCCCAGACGGTCGATATCTTCACGAAAAACCAAACCATCGAAAAAGCGGTGTTCAGAGGGGAACCGCTGATGTGCTCGAGGGTCGATTCGACGCATTTCAACCAGGTGAAAGGCAAAGTGATCGAAACCTACTTCAACAATGGGGAGATCTTCAAAACCGATGTGAACGGAAACGGCCAAACCTACTACTACATGGAGGACGGAGACAGTACCGACCGGTACATCAGCGGATTCTTGGTCGCGGAATGCGCCGACATCACGTTCCGATTCACCGAGCGGCAGGTCAGCGAGATCGTCTACCGAGGCAACCCGTCCTATTCGATCTACCCGATGGATAAAATTCCGGAAACGCAGTCGCAGTTGATGAAAGGATTCAAATGGGAAATCGAGCGCAAGCCGACCAAAGAGCAGGTCTTCACCCGAACGATCCGTCCGTCGCAGCGCGCCCGTTACGAAACGTTGAGCAAACCGACCTATCCGATCACGGGACGCATCGACAAACAGCGTACGGAACTTCCGAAATCGGGTTGGATTGACCGGACGGACCGTTACCTGAGCCAGGAGGCTCTGGAATTCGTCCGCTCGCTGGGGAATTGATCTTTCGGACACGAAACGACATACGGACTCATATTTTAACCGCATATATTTTTTAACCTAAATCTGACTTGATGAGAAAAATCGTACACCTGTTGCAATCCGTAGTACTTCTCGGGGCGACCGCCGCATCGGTGCATGCCCAGCCGGTAGCCTTCGCCGCAGAACGGGAAAACTGGCTGCGCAAAGCCGCCGACAACATGCCGAAACTAACCGAAACCGTCAAAAAACCGCAATGCCTCGTCCGCAGCGAAAAGGATCCGGATGCCTTCCAGGGCTGGAAGATGGTCGAGACCGACGGCATGGAAACGCTGTACAACCAATCGTTCAAGGCGCTGAAAGAGGTGACCATCGATTTCGGGGAACATCTTACCGGCTACTTCTCGTTCACGATCGGCAAACTGAACACCGACGCCGACGCTCCGTTGCGGTTCCGCCTGACGTTCGCCGAGGTGCCCGCCGAACTGAATACCCCATTCGATCCCTATCCGGGCGGTCTGAGCCGCGCATGGCTGCAAGACGAAGTGGTCACCGTGATGCGCGCGCCGGCGACGGTCACGCTACCCCGCCGTATGGCCTTCCGTTATGTAAAGATCGAGATGCTGGCCCATTCGTCGTTCGATTTCGCCATTACCGACATGCAGTTTACCGCCGTAACGTCGGCGAGCGGCACGCCCGAAGAACTGGCTCCGACCACGGATCCCATAATCGCCCAGATCAACCGGACAGGCCTGATCACGCTGAAAGAGTGTATGCAGACCGTCTACGAAGACGGCCCGAAACGCGACCAACGGCTGTGGATCGGCGATCTGTACCTCGAATCCCTCGCCAATACCTACTCGTTCAAGAACCATGAACTTACCCGGCGCTGCCTCTACCTGCTCGCCGCGCTGGCCGACGAAGACGGCTGGTTGCATGCGACGGTGTTCGAATACCCCGACCCGCACCCGCAAACCGGGCAACACTGCATGGATTACAGCCTGCTCTACGGAGTGACCCTGTACGAATACCTGAAGGCCACCGGCGACCGCGAAACCGCCGAAGATCTATGGCCGGTGGTGGTGCGCCAGATCGAATTCGCCCGCACCTACCTCAAAGACGACATCTACGACATGGACAAGAAACCGCAATGGTGGCTTGTTTTCGACTGGAAAGAAGACCTGAACCGCCACGCGCCGATGCAGGGGCTGATGACTTTCGCCATTGACCGGAGCTACGAACTCGCTCGGATGCTCGGACGCGAACAGGAAGTGGCCGAATGGCCCGGAGTTGTCAAAGCCATGCGGAAGGCTTCGCGGAAAAACTTCTACGATTCGAAAAACGGAGTCGTCGTATCCGGCCCGGACAGGCAGGTTTCCTACCTATCGCAGGTATGGATGATTCTTTCGGGCACGCTGTCCCAAAAAGAGAGCGTCCGGGCGCTCGAAGCCGCATTTGCCGATCCGGCAAGCTGCTATCCGGGCTCTCCCTACGCCTACCACTATCTGATCGAAGCAATGCTGCACTGCGGCATGAACCGGCAGGCAAAAGAACTGCTGGTCGATTACTGGGGCAGTATGATCCGCAAGGGAGCCGACACTTTCTGGGAAGTGTACGATCCGAAGGACGACTTTAAATCCCCCTATAATTTCTACCCGATCAACAGCTACTGCCATGCCTGGAGCTGTACACCGGTCTATTTTATCAACAAGTACAAAGAAATTTTCCAGCAATAACGACCGGCGGACGGCGTTCCACAATTCGCCGCCCGTCGATCGGACCCGGTTCCCGTAACCGATCCCGACCCTATCCGGAACGTTTTCTGAGGATCAGAAACGTTCCGGATTTTTTTATTTCATTCGAACGGAAGACCGCCTCGACCGACACCAATATTCCCGATACGCCACGCCCGCGGTCGTAATAGCAAAAAGCGAAGATATTTTTACCAAAACTGTTTGCAGAATAAATTATTTGGTATATATTTGCACTCGCAAAAGAGAAACATCGGGTTCGATTAAAAAACTTCAACCGCTCTCTTTTGGAAACATATTCCTCAATAGCTCAGTTGGTTAGAGCACCTGACTGTTAATCAGGGGGTCCTAGGTTCAAGTCCTAGTTGAGGAGCCAGAAAATCAAGAGGTTACGATGAAAATCGCAACCCCTTTTCTTTTTGGTGCACACAATTTGCACACAACTAAAGGCATTTACTTCACAAACCTTGTAAATTGTGATATAAAACAGACATTCATAAGCGTAATTATTATTGCGTTTACAAATTTTATTGTAATTTTATTTTAAAATTACGAACCAATATCAATATACAATCTTCTAAGGCCTATAATTCATGACCCAATATCCATCAATAAAACCTTTTCTAAAATGGGCTGGAGGTAAAGATAAACTATTTAACCAGTTAGAGATATTTTTACCACCGGAAATTAAAAAAGGAGAGATAACAAATTACTACGAACCCTTTCTCGGCAGTGGAGCTGTTTTTTTTAATTTGATTAAACAACAAACTTTTGAAAAAGTCGTATTGTCTGATATAAATGAAGAACTCATTCTTGTATATACAGTTATTCAAAATGACGTAGAAGAACTTATTCAGATTTTAGACCAACTTAAATCTAGATATCTGCAGTTGTCCGAAAGTGATAAAGAAAAATTCTATTACGATTTGAGAACTGCATATAATTACATGCGATTCAACATTAACTACAAAAAATATTCAAATGCATGGATACCAAGAGCTGCTCAAATGATTTTTTTGAATAAAACCTGTTATAATGGTTTATATCGACAAAATTTAAGAGGAGATTTCAATGTTCCTTTTGGGAAAAACTTTTCTCCCCCTCTATACGAATACGACAATATGCTACTAATCTCTAGTATTTTAAAAAAGACTAACATACTAATTTCTGATTTTGAAGATATTTTAGACCAAGTTCCTCAAGATTCATTTGTCTATTTGGACCCTCCATATAGGCCCATAAGTAAAACGGCAAGATTTAATGATTACTATAAATTAGGTTTTAATGAGAAAGATAATGATCGTTTAATGCACCTTCTAAAAATATTAAATCAAAATGGCGTTAAATTCATGTTAAACAATTCGTTTAAAGTTAATGATGAATATGTTCAAAAATATTATTCACAATACAATATTGCATTTATTAAAGCCAACAGAATGATGAGCAGCATTCCGAATAAAAGAAATAAAGTTTCCGAAATTGTAATTACGAATTATTAATAATGAATAATCCTTCATCTATAACAATAGCTGTGATTAGTGATTTGCATTGCACTAGTCAAAAAGGGACTCAAAGAATTACTCATTTACATGGCGAATTGACACCAGTTCCTAAAAATAGACATCCTGTAGAATCATTAAAGTCGTTATCTATTAATGCAGACTATTTAATTTGCACAGGAGATATCGCAGATAAAGGCGATTGTAAAGGTTATTATGATGGAATGAGATATATCCAAGATCTACAAAAAAAATTGGGTGCAAAAAGAATGATTATATTAAATGGAAATCATGATATAAATCTCAATGCAACCGATACATGCCGACATATGAAAGATTATGATTGTGATGTATTTAACGATCCTAAATATTGGAGTAATCATTATAAAATTATAGAAGATGATAATTTAATTTTTCTCATACTGGATACGTCATTTCATATTACAAATTCAGAATCTCTCAATACGCAACCATCATTTGACCACTATTTATTTCAAAAATTAAATGACGAATTGTCACAATTGGCCTCCTCAGATAAAATCAAAATCGCATTATGTCATCATCATCCACTCAACCATTCTGACATGGATGATATCTATAAAAAGAATGATGTTATAGACAGAGGAGATACTCTTTTAGATTTACTAAAAAAGAATGATTTTGATTTAATAATACATGGGCATAAACATTTCCCTAAAATTAGAAATTATGAGGATTTAGTAATTTTTTGTGCGGGGAGTTTTGCATCTTTAGAAAATGTAATTGAATACGGGCAAAAAAACACATTCCACATATTAGAGATAAATAAAGTCAATCATAATTGTCAAGGGATTATTCATACATGGATATTTGCGCATAATGCAGGATGGAAACAGCCAGACACAAAAACCCTTTTCCCTGCTAAAACAGGCTTTGGATATCATGAAAAAAATGTAAAGGCTTTAGCCGATGAACTCATTCAAAAAAATAAGAAATGGTATTATAAAGAAAAATATAATGTGCATTTACCTTTTATTGATGTATTAAGACAATTTCCTGCATTAGAATTTTTAGATCCATCTCAACAAGAAGAATTGGAAACATATTTACGTGAAAAATGGAAAATAATAGTTTATCCTAGTCTTTTATTAGGAGCAGATCATTTATGCAAAATGTTAACTGACTAGATCATGGCAAAAAAAATTTCATCAGATTCGTTCAATGCTCGCTACATGACTTTTAAACAAGTAGCTGAAACATTCATTATCACGAACGATTTTAAAAAAATAATTAATCCTAATAATAGTCTCTTAATAGGATCCAGAGGGTGTGGAAAAACAACGTTGTTAAAAATGCTCCATCCTCAAGCGATAAAACATTGGGATGCTGTAAATAAAGGAGGACTCATGGAACAAATTGAGTTTTATGGAGTCTATATTCCCTCTGACAAACAATGGAATAAACAAATCAGTGTTTTTGAAAATAAATTTAGTCATAATCCCGCATTCATAACTTCTATTTCAAAAGGATTGGTAAACTTGAATATACTCAATGCTTTATGTAACACATTCTCTAATCTAATCTCAAAAGGCGATGACAATACTTCAGAACTGGAAACTCGTTTATCCATAGAATTAATTAATTTATGGAAACTTCCGAAACCAATAGTGCCTCAAATATATGCTATATCACAAAAATTATTGTCTTATGTTGATGATTTAAACATTATCATAAATAAAAACAATACAGAAGTCGAATTAGACGATTTTTGTTATTGGGATTTTGTTAACAAAGTAGAGGTCGCAATAAATGCTTTTGAAGAAATCTTTAAATCAATCGACTTTTTTGCAAATCGCCCATTTATATGGGCTTTATGTTTCGACGAACTTGAAATAGCTCCTCATTGGTTATTTGAGGAGCTATTAAAAAATAACCTCAGAAGTAGAAGTCAAAAAATAATATATAAAATGACAACTATTCCTGAAGTGTCAAGTGGAATAGAGGTTCCCAAAGGAATATTAAACGTATCGTCTGCTCCGGGGGATGATTACGAATTTATCCAAATGGGAATTTATAACAATAAATCACAAGAAAACTGGAAAGATTTCTGTGAAAGTTATATGCAAAAAGTAATAAGAAATAAATTTGGAAAAACATTTACTCCAAAATCTTTTTTTGGAGTAAACGATTATAATTTAGGTCTTAAAGAATCTGATAAATCAAAATTTGCCAGTATATATACAACAAAAAAAGAAACTGAATTCAACAAAGACGGCATAATGTGGCTAGTAATGAAAGAACTAGCCCAAAATGACAAATCATTTTATAAATATCTACTCAAAAAAGGATTAGATCCACTTAATCCAGTTCCGGTAACTAAATCTCAAATAGACCAAATACACCGCAAAATCAAGCCCATTGTATTATATCGCTATTATTTCAATAGAAACAGTAATACAAAACGTTCTCGGAAAGTTGTTTCATTTTATCACGGTATCGATTTCATTTATGAGTTTGCAGATGGAAATCCAAGAGCATTCGTGAATCTAATTAATAATTTTTTACCGGAAATGAAACTTAATTCGAGTGGAGATCCAAAAAAAATAAATGTAAATACCCAAGCAACTATTATAAATAATTTTTGCATGGAATATTTTTACCCTCGAATAGCATTTTATTCAGACAGTGCTGTGCGTTTTCGTGGTAAAACAATTACTTTAGAACATATCATCAATCTTATTGGGCAGTATTTTAAAGATCAATATATTGGAGAGAATTTTAGTGCGGATCCATATAGTCGCATTAAATTTGATGAGAAATGTCCCAAAGAAATTGAATCATTATTCAATAAAGGTCTTGAAGCCGGTGGTATATTAGCCCTTGAAGTAGAAAAAAATGTATTTGGACAAAGAAATACATTAGGAACTTATAGATTATCATATTCTTTACATCCATATTTTGGGTTGCCTCAAAGATCCTACAGAGAAAAAAATCTTAGCGAGATAATAGCTCCCTTACTAAAAAATGAACCAGATACTCAACTTACTTTAAATTTGAAATAAGATGAGATTACATTCTTTTAAACAGATTGACTTATTTAATTTCCCCTTGAAATTCGATTTGTTTATCGCCGCTTCAGGCTATGAACAACGTGCTTCTTTCATTAGTAATAATGGGATTAATGCTGAGAAAAAAATAGTTCTCGCATTTGAAGACAACAAGGAACACTCTAATCGCATAATCAATGATGCTTTTTTTGAAAAAAAAGGTTTTAAATTTATCCCCATAAAAGGCAATGATAATCAGACAATTAATTACTTATTAGACGATTTTATCAACCATTCAACATCGCAAAATATTAATATTTTAATCGACTATTCCTCTATGACAAGGGTTATATACGGGGGGATTCTAAAATATTTCAGAATGTTAGATAAATCAGATATAAAAATCAAACTTTATTTTTCTTACAGTATAGCTGAATATGTTGCCCCTCCCGAAATAGAACCTGAAACCTTTAATTTCTATCCCATAAATTCTTATTGTAACTTGTCCCTTCCTACCAAAGCAACAGCATTAATAGCTGGTCTTGGGTATGAGAAGAAAAGAGTATTTGGATTAAGAGAATATTTCGACGCTGAAGCTCTCTATCTATTTTACACCGATAAAAGTCCATATACCGATATTGTGAAAATAAAAAATAAAGAGGTAATTACAAGCGTTTCTGAAAATAACCTTTTCCCATATATTTTATCAGATATGTTATATACAAAAATGCTATTATATGATTTATGTGAAACACTAAATGAAAAATTCCGTATTGTTATAGCCCCATGTGGCCCCAAGCCGTTCACGTTACTTTGTTTCATAACATCATTAAGCATCAGCAACGTAGATATTTGGAGAATAAGTGCGGGTGATGATGACAATGATGCAATTATGAATAGAAAACCAACAGGCGATACAATAAGTATTGAATTAGTATTTAATTGACTTAAATTATTATTGTCTGTTTTAACTTTAACATCATAAAGTTGTGATAGTAAAATATGTTTAAGTTGTAATGAAGTATTTCTCACAAGAATATAAAATCTATCAAGAGCATATATATTATCAGAGAATCATCTATTAATACTTGTTAAACCAGAACCGCGTTTTCCACAAATCCTCCGGCGCATACATCAAATAGCGATTCCCGTGCCTAATAAACGGGTTTCTGAACCGGTGTAGCCTGTTGAGCGCAAAGACTGACAGGGGCGGATAGGCATGGATGCAAAACAGTCGGATATTGCTCACAGGGCGACGGAACCAACCGCGCGAACGTAAAACCGCATCGGCATAATACAGGAAAATCAGGACCCGGATATCGTATTCGTATCTCTCGATGTAGACCGTTCGGTTTTCGGCATCGAACAGGTATTCCATAAACCCGCAAAGGCGGCAGGCGTATTTCGCCCGGCATGACAGCCGCACGTATTCGTCCATGCTGAGTATCCGGATATTCACGTTCAGCCGCTTTTCGTACAGGGCGATCATATCCGCCATCAAATCGTGGATCGGCTGAAAGCGCGGTTTCGTCAAATCGTCCAGATCGGGATCGCCCTTTACCCGCAGCCGACGCAATATGTCGCCCGGTATCTCCCTGGAACGAATATTGAAATTTTCCCGGACGAACCGGACGAGTATTTCCCGGTTCGTTTTTTCAATCCCCATTGCGCTGTTTGTCATTCATGTAACCGTGTGCGTACTTTCTCATCATCGGGTAGATCGTCAGATAGTTCATAAAATGAAGAATCTGGAACGGCGGGGTTTCGATCCGGCGGTTACGCAGAAAAGCCGTGTAGCGCAGTAGTTTCTGGTAACGGAGAAAATTCAGCATCACGATTTCCGGCGGGGTGCGGTACGATTCTCCCAAAATCTGATGGTAACACCGGTCATGCAACTCGTAGGCGTACAAATAGATCGCGTAGGTAAAAATTTGTCCGGGTTCGGCGGTCTGGTCGGCGAATTTCATCAGTACTCCGACCGGATCGCACTCCAACCACGACACCAACAGCGGATCGGGGATTTCGTGCTGGCTGACGAATACGATGGTATGGTTTTGCAGGAAATCGGCGCTTCGGTTGTAGCGGTCGAGTTCGTGCGGGGATAATAAGAGTTCTTTTTTCATAATGATATTCAATAATAGTAATTTGGTAAATCGTTTACCGGCACAGGTCGCAGACGGCGCCGCAGACCAACCAGAGGGAGAGGATACTACTGCGCGGAACAACGATGTCGGCAAAAGGATTTTCGGCAGGAACGCGCCTGAACTCATTCAGCCCTGCCCGTCCATTTTGCCCGTTCAGCCCGGCGGAATCGGACAAAGTGGCTCCGGGCAAAGCAGAACCCGGCAAAACCGTTAAACGGACGGACTGGTTCGGCGCGGGTTGCAGGATGCGGAACAGGCGGAAGTGTTCGGTTTCGACCAGATGGATATTGCCGTAGAGGATTGCGCCTTTTTGCTCCCGGAGCAGCAACAATGAATTTCGCAGAAACGGATTCAGCAGATCGTCCGCATAAGGCACGGCGAACTCGGCCCCGTGGGACGATGCCGCCGAGAGGATCAGGCAGTCGTCCGGTTCGCCCCGGAACAGGCGTTCGGGCAGCGTGCGGTACACCGGAATCCGGGCGACGGAGCCGGAGACTTCGGACAGGGATTCCCCGCACCCGAACATCAGCCATGCCAGGCTGAAGCCGGGATATTTCTGGTGGATTCGTTTGGCCACGTTGGGGCTGATGCCGTTATTGCCCCGCCTGATCTGGTAGAGGGTTTCCCCGCACGACAGACCGATGGCGCGGGCGAAGGCATTGACCGAAAGGCCCGAATGTTCGATCACTTTGCACAGCCGTTCCCAGTTTGCGTTGGTCGGTGCTTTCACGGCTCGATATTTTACAGGATTGGAAAATAGCGCCCGCGATTCCGTAGCAAAGAAATAGATCGGTCTTGTGCAGGGAGAAAAAAAGAGGGCGCATTTGCAGCCCCTCTGTACAGGTCATAGGAAACCCGAAATAGGTAGCTGTCCTGCGCCCTTGTCAGCTCCGTCCCAAACGGACAGAACACAACAAGGTCAGACAACCGTTATACCTATTTCAAACCCTCCCGAAAGAGGTTCCTATGTTTGTACAGAGGTATAAAGAGTTGTAACCCTTTATATTGTTATGTCCTTCGGCTATGCCGAATCGTTGTAGTTCCTTAAAATTTGCATAGTAATTGCTTTTTAGGTTCGTTCCCGGACGGCACGAGCCGCCCCCTGTACAACGAATCCGCTTTAAGAAACCGTAAAACAAAGATACGAATAAAAATCAATTCACCGCGCCGGGTATGTATTTCTGGAAATTTCTTGCTAATTTTGTGAGTATGAAGAACTCGATCGACTTTCTGCCCGAGCGCAAACAACGCGACCTGCACGAACTCGTCCGCCTGATCCGCGACGAGGTAAAAGACGTCGTGATGGTTATTCTTTACGGCAGTTACGCCAAAAACACTTATGTCGAGTGCGACGAACGCCGTGATTTCGGCGTGAAAACGTTTTACATAAGCGATTACGATTTGTTGGTCGTGACGAAAAGACGATTGGGAGAGAGGGAGTCCACAATCAACACCCGCATCAAAGACCGTTTTTTGTGCGGTAAGGATGCCGAGTTTCATACGCGACCTCAAATCATCAACGAGAGTATCTCTAAACTGAACAACGCAATTTCAGAATGTTGGTATTTCTATGTCGATATTCTCGAACAGGGGGTTATGCTTTATGATTCAGGAGAGTATAAATTGGTTACTCCCCGCGACCTGAATTATGCCGAGATTAAAGAGATGGCTCAGAAGTATTTTGATAATAAGTTCATAATAGCAAGTGATTTTTTAGATGGCGCATTATATTATTATGATAAGAGAAAATACAAAATGGCCTCTTTTAATTTGCATCAGGCGGCTGAGAATTATTTGAAAACAGTCCGATTGGTTTATAGTCTTTACGGTCATAAGGAACACGATCTCGAATTTTTACTGGGGAAATGTAAACTACATACACTGGAACTGGCAAAAGTTTTTCCACGCGATACGGAAGAAGAAGAACGGCTGTTCGAACTTTTAAAGCGCGCTTATGTCGAGGCTCGCTATAACGATGATTTTATCGTAACGAAATCAGATATTGACGCCCTTACACCCAAAGTCGAACAACTCCGCGATATTACCGACAGAATTTGCAAAGAACAAATAGCTCGCTACGAAGAGCAGAATCGAAAATAATATACAACTACTTTATCTAATACATTATGAACAGAATACTATTTATTTTTATTCTCGCTTGGACATTCTATGTCCCGGGACATGCCCAAAGTCAAGATTCGGTTCAGGTCTATGATGGAACGACACTCTTTACGGGCGATACGATCCGTATCGGCTACAAAGGATTAAACAACGAAAAGTACTGGGAAATTCAAGAACCTACAATGACTGAATTCGGAGTACGCTACAATCCGGTAAAGGCGAATCTTGATCTCAAAACAGCGAAAGTAATCGATTGCAATCCTAAAAATGCAGATAAGATTTTCTCTGACGGGCGTCCGGTAATCGTCGTTTCAGCAGACGGTTATCCCAACGAATTATATGTGAATATCGACCCGGCGATAGCAAGAGGAGAGATCGCATGGGTATACGAAGACCACACCGCAGAAAATGCGACGGAGCTTACCCCCGAATTAATGCTGGCTTGTTGTATACGCAGCAACAATCTTCCTATAACGGATTATGTTCTTCAGTACTTAATCAAAATAAAAGACAAAAAACTTTATCAAGCCTGCCTGAGCGACGAATTCGAATACAACAAGGCAAAGCCGGAATACGAAAATATGCTCAAAGACTTAATGGCTGGATTCGATTTTTCGAAAACCTATTATATTAAAACAGATCTTTCAATCGATAAATATAATTTTCAGGATAACGGATATCCGGTAGATTTTTATGGCAGCCACAGCCAATACTTTATTCCACAGCCGGATTTTAATTTTTTACCGACCAACCGGGAACATTTCAAATTTCTGCCCGTATCGCCCAGCGATGGCGAAAAAGCCAACAAAAGGCGCAAAGGAGTGTCCAGTACCGGCTATATCCCCTCGCTCGCGTATGGCCGTGTCTATATGAAATTGCTCGACAAAAGAATGGAGCTTCCTAAAAATGAAGTTCTAAACATGGAAAGGATGTATCGGCAATCTGTCATTGGAGCCGAGATTTTGAAAATGGAAGTGTATGATTGCCCAAATTGCGAATATAATCTGATGGGAGTCATAAAATAAATCAAGCGTTTTGAGAAACGGGCTGAGTTTTCATTCTCAGCCCGTTTTCGTTAATCAACGGTTTTAGTGAGCAGGCCGCTTTTTCTGCAGGTCATTCGCTTCCTGATACCTACGGTTCACTCCGGCATAATCGACCGTTTCAGCCTCCGTCTCGTATTCGCGGGCAATCTGTTTGCTTTTTCGAATCGCCGAATCGCTCGGATGAAAGTCGTACACATCGTCGAGTATCAGGATCATCGAGTCGCGCCCGTAATTGTATGCCCGCAGGTAGCGGTATTTCCAACTGTCGCGCCTGTACTGCCAGAAATCGGAAGACAACGTAACCATGACGGCGATGGAAACGGCCAATAACGCTTTCCAGAAATGATTCCGGTTGCGTAGCCGCTGATTTCGCAGGACGCTGTTTTCAAAATTCTCGACGGACGTTTTCAACTCGGCGAACCCAGCCAATAATACGCTTTCGATTTTTTTCATGTCGGAACGGACCGCAGCCTCGATCTGTTCGCACAACCTTTCGACGGATTTTGTAGATGCCTTGTCCCGGTTGATGAGCGCAATCTCATTCAAGATCTTTCGATACAGGTCTTCGAGGTTCGTCATGTCGGGCAAGCTGAAATTGAAATTCGGCGAAAGATTGGAAACCGTCCGTACCATTAACTGCATCTGTTGTACATAGAACTCAAAGCCTACTTTCAGGCTTAAAATATCGGCTTTCAAATCCAGATCGACCGTACTGCCGTCGGACGGTGTCGCATTTGCGTCCGGTCGGTTCTTTTTCAGGTCGGTCACGATATTCAGGATTTTATTGACCGTAGCATATAACTCGGTTAATAATTCAGTATTTTCCATCATTAAAATTTCATTTTAAATTGTTGTTTCGGTTTGATTTGCCGCTTACGGTTGTTCTCGGCGATCTGATTGAGAATAGCCTCGGTCGTAGCCGCGATCAGGGCCGTAATACGGGCGATATACTCTTCTTGGGATTCTCCGAGGCGGCGTTGCATCTGTTCGGGCGATATGCCGATCCCGCAGTCCGACGGCGGCAGCGGGATGCGACCGCAACCGCCGAAACGCTTCAGGTCGAGTTCTCCGCAGTCTTTCGCCGAAAATCCGCCTTTGCCGAAAGCGGACAAATAACCGCTGACAGCCGTTTGCAGTTTGCCGACGGATTGTACCGAATATTGTACGCCCGTGCGTTGCGTGGTATGCACGACCGGAGCGACACGGGGCCCGACGGACGATGCTCCGGAAACCGGAGCCTGTGCCCGGCTTTGGCTCTGACCCGGAGAAAAACGGCGGTCGAGTTTCGAGAAGCTGAACGCGCGATCCACTTTCGACCCCGAAAAGGTGCGCCCGTTCTGACTGAATAGCACCCCCTGTTTCCGGTCGGAATGTCCGTTGTATTTGAAATGCATCGTAACGCCCTGCTTCCGCAACCTATTTTCCAACTCGGGCCACGACCGGCAATGCGGCAATACATTTTTCACGGCATGGTAAATCTGGTAGCGGGTTTTGTCGGGCTCCCGCAGCCGATCCACGTTCACGCGCTCTTTACCCGGAGAAAAATACAGGCCGTATTTCTGCGTCAGTTCCTTGCACGCCTTTTCATTGCGGTAGCGGTCGTTGCCGTCCGGGATCGCTTTTCCCCGGTTATCGACGCGGTTATACACCAAATGGCAATGCGGATGCTCCCGGTCGGTATGCCGGACAAGAATATACTGCGTATCGCACACGTTCATTTTCTCCATGTACTCGCGGGCGATCTGCGTCATCGTCCGGTCGGATATTTTTTCGCCGGGCGCAAAACTCAACGACGTATGGCATACGCAATTTTTAATTCCGGGATTCAGTCAGGTCTGATCTCTGAAGCTGGTAATAACGGATTGCTTCGATTGGGGATCGACTCCGCAACTGTCGATCAGGCGGGCTTTGCCTTCGCCCTTATACAGGTAGTTCACGCATCCGGCGAACGACGTTCCCTTAACGATCTTTCCGATCATAGCGTACAGTCTTTAAAATTCGGGTAACGGAATCGAGCGCCCGTTCCAATTCGGTTACGGAAGCGGCATGAGCGACCGCATTGGCATGGCGGGCCAACTGATTCAGGTTATTGGAGACTGCTCTCAACTCCCGGACGAATTGCAAATGGTCGGGCGAGAAACGCTCGCGGACGAATCCCTGCATCAATGTCTCGCGTATCACTCAACCGGGCGAACGACCACTCTGGCGGCACAACGACTGAAGCCGGATTTTCTCTTGGGTATTCAACCGGACGCTTACTAAAAAAGATCGCGTTTGCGAAGCGGGCAGCATCGGGCGCCCGCCTTTGTTCAATAAATTTTTCATGGTTTTCAACGATTGATTTTAATAATAAATTTGAGTCAGACCAACGGGATTTTCGATCCGACCGACGGGAGCAAGCGGGTTAATGTTTACATTAACATAAACTTGCTTCCACTCTTTTTACCCGTACTGTAAATATGAACGCCGAATCACGGCGTCAATAGAAAAAGTGCCGACGAACCAGTCCGCACTGAGCACGCCGGGACAGCCGAACCCGGACTCTGAGACCCTGAAAATCTCGGAGGGAGGGTTCGGTTGTCCCGGCGCATGGCATGAGTTTCCCGCTGTCCATCGTACTACTTTTTTCGGGCAGCACTACGGGCAACGGCTAAAACGGCCTGCGTCGGTTCGTCTTTGGATCGGGTTTGGCTCTCGGCTCACATGAGCAACTCCCGCCGGGAGAATACGAGCCGATTGCCGTACTTGCGGTGCGGCAGAAGACGGGCAGAAGTAAGTTTGTAGATTTTGGCTCTCGAGGTGGGATAACCGTTATCCCGCAAAAGCTCCAAAGCACCGGAAAGAGCGATCGTATCAGGCGGCACTGCCTGCGGTGTCCTTCAGTCGGGCAGGACAGCCGCTAATGCATCCCGGATGATCGTTTCGAGTTCTTCCCTTGTCGTTACAATGATTTCGGACATGACTTGAAATTTAAAGGGTTCGACGATATAAAAACTCTAACAATAAACGATTTATTGTGTTTCGGCATCTAAGATACGAACCACGATGCAAAATGTTTCAACCGTTCCGGCTGTTTCCGGTTATTTCCGGCCCTTTACCGAATTGTCCAATGCAAAAGTTATTTCTTTTTCTTATCGGCAGAATCCGCCTCAACTGCTTTCAGGGCTTTGGCATTTAAGCGCGAAACGACTTTTTTACCCGTTTTGGCTTCGATCTCCTTACGGGTATTCCCGGCGATCGTTCCGCCTTGATACGCGATTTTCCGGTTCTCGGCAACCGTTTTCGGCTGTTTCTCTTTCGATATTTCGGTCGTGGTCGCTTCGGCCAGCATGTTCAGCACCAATTCCAGATTGGTCATGTTATCGCGCAGGCTCTCGGTCTTTAAACCTTTATAACGCTTGTAGTCTTTCGTAGTCATACCCGCCCATCCGTGCGTAATAATATCGGTCAGCGTCGCAAACTCCTGCCCTTTTTTCACGCCCCGGCGTTCCCATTCGTCGGTCAGCTCGCGCCGGACTTCGATGGACTTCAGCCGTTGGTTGATCCAGTTGTCGGAATAACCTTTGCGGTGGTAATACTCCATCATTCGGTCGATGCCTTGTTCCGGATCGTCGATCTCTTCCAGACGTTCGCGCCCGATCTCGGCCAGCCACATTTTGAACGGCTCGGCTTTCGGCGAGGGGATAGACTGGATCAGGCGGAAAAGCTGTTCGATGTCGGCCACGTCGGTCAGACGCATCTTTCCGTCGGAAGCCTGCATTTTCAACTGGTGACAATTTGTCACCGTTTCATTTCCTTCCTCTTTCAGCCGCTGTTTCAGTTTGTTCCAGTATTTTCGTCCATCCATGCTGTCGGTTAGTGCGCTAACCACGTCCACAATGGATATATACCACTTCTCCGCATCCTCGTCCCATACGGAACGGACTTGTTTATCTTCGAACAGTTTGATCGCATTTTCTTTTGTCATGGCCGGATAATTTTCTGTATAAAGGTAATTATTTGTTTCCGAAATTCGTCAGCAAAGCGGCGTTCTTCTGCCGTTCCTCTTTCTCGAACGAGGCGAGGTAACTTTCCGTTGTTTTGAGACTGTTGTGTCCGAGGCTTTCGGAAATATAGGCGATGTTCGCCCCACTCCGTTTCAGAACCGTAGCGTAGGAATGGCGGGCCGTGTAGGTGCTGATCCCGTCGATGCCGAACTTTTCTCCGATCACTTTCATATGTTCATTGATACGTTTAGTCAAATCTTTCGTGCGCTTTTTATGAATCAACGGATCGTCGGTCGGTTTGATAAGAGGAAAGATCAGACTATCCGGACTCGGGGGATTTCCCCAACGATCCATAATTCTTTGCATCTCCGGCGTAATAATCGCTTTAATTTCTTTGATGGTATTCGTTGTATTGGCTGTTTTCTGACGTACATAACAAATCTCCCCGTCTACAATATTTTTATATTTCAATCGCACGAGGTCTGCGGTATTGATGCCGTTGCATAAGTACATAAAAAACCATATGTCACGGTAACGTTCCGTGTCTTTCCCGTCCTCGTATTTCAGAATTTGTGCTATCTGTTCCAATGTCAACGCTTTTTTCCGACCCTCGCCGGTTTTGATCTCATAGCGGTCTTTTCCAAAAGGATATTGGGATTCTTTGATCGCTCCGGACTTCCGGGCGAGGTTCATCATGGCACGGATCGCCCGCATATGCATTCCGACGGTCGTATGGTTTTTATCTTTCAACAAAAACTTTTCGAAACGCCGGAGCCAATCGACCGTGATATAATCGAATGGAATTTGTTTGCCTCCGAATTTCTCGACATTTTTCAGAATGTTATCATAGTAAAGCATCGTACCGATCCGTTCCTCCTTTAAAAGGCTGTCAATTTTGACTTGGAAAGCGGCATTAATGGTATCTCCTGCATTACGGCTTAAACGCACATTCAGCGCGTCGAAAGTAAACTCGCCTTTCTCGGCCAATGCGATTACATTGGCCTTAACAAGCGAAAAGCTATTCTCTATATCTTTCCGAATCTCCCCCAATTCATGTGAACGGGTATTAGGCAATCTTCCCCAATCATCGACAGATAACATTTTACCCGTCGAATAATACTTGCGTACACGTTTAAATGTCACACGGATTTTTACAGGATACGATCCGTTCTTATTCTCCTTACGGTCATCCAGAATGGATGAGACCGTGATTCCGTCTTTCGAATAGTTATACATATTGATCCCCGTTAAACGATTAAACCTGAAATGGTGCACACAAATTTACCTTATCAGTTTTACAAATATAGTATAAATATCTGAAAAACAAATATAATAACAAGATTAACAATCTAAAAATGGTGCACACAATTTGCACACAACTATTGAATTTAGAAGAAAAATAAGGAAATTACATTTTTCGAATTGTAATAATAAATGCCTAATAAATAGTATTTTATAAAAAAATTACAACTAAAAGAAAACAAATATAAAGTAAATAATACGACTGTTAATCAGGGGGTAATAGGTTCAAGTCCTAGTTGAGGAGCTTAAAAATCAAGCACTTGCAAATTCCTTTGCAAGTGCTTTTTCATTGAATACTCAATGTGCCTTGCGTAAGTTTTAAACTCTGTCCTTTCTCTTTGTGTTGCCTATGTTATTATTGCCAACCTACACAGGACACGTAATTGGGAATGCAATCCCCGCCCGGCCGTTTATTTCCGACCTTTCTTCCCACGTTTCACCCTTTTAATTAACGCTTCAGTCAGACTGTCGAGGTAGGGTTTCAGAACTCCGTGCCGCTGGTTCATCTTGATATTACCGGCTTCCTCAGGACTCATTTGATACCGTTGCGTTCCTGCATCAAATGGCGATGGTAGGTACTGACATAACGGGAAAATCCGTTGAGAGTCCCCCGCACTGCCGGCATATCTCGATATAGGAGAGGTCGGTGGCTGCGTACAATTCAGTGTCGGATGATATTTTGCTTCCATCTCCAGCTTGCACTCTCTTGTCCGGTTACATTTGTTCTCTTTTAAGGCTGCTCCGATTTTATTCTACTTTTCCCGTTGATACACAATTTACTTACATCACCGCTAATCGTCAAATTTGATTCTTCTCCCATGATTATGGATCTACTACGCAACGCACAAAGCAAGCATCCGAACCTCCGGATCTAATTAGGTTGTCCGTACTGATAAAATTGAAATCAAATGAAAAATAGTTGATATCCCATCCCAGGCTGGCACCATCCGTCGGCGTAAAGTAGTCTTTAGGAATCTCCGCGTTTAACCAATAGATGGCTCCCGGTCGTTTGTATATGTCGTAAAACAACGGACGATCTTTAGGATCTGGATATAATTTTGTTCGGCCGCCAGCATATCTTAATACTCCATTGAGGATTTCAGGATCTCCCCAACTGGCAGTATAGCTTTGTTTTCTGTGTCCGTAGCCGGAGGCGCCAATGGGGAAGAACAGATTTTTGCCCGTATCGCTGTTATACGCGAAACAGCCTCTCATTCCACGTCCAGACGTACTGTGTTCATAGTCATAGCCGTAAGCATCTACGATATCATCGGCCGTTTCCGTGGCATCATCTCCGTACAATACACCGTATCCCTGCTCTACATTATCCGCCCTCAATTCCCAAAAGTCTGCGGCTGTAGCCACCCTGGCATTCGCCATTTGAGGAGCACCGAACTTATTGTCCTTACCAAGATTAGTAATGGTTGTCCACTCCATTTTGACTCCAGTTCCTGCATTGGTAAAGCCATCTTCAGGATATACTTTGAAATCTTCCGGCGTGACATTTATCCACGGTTCAAATGGGTTTTTATTACTCAATGCGTCTATCGGCTGATTCCAATTTCCGAATTTGAACAGCGACCCTTCGTCCAACGGAGTGGAAGCCAGGTCGGTCGAAGTCTTCATATTCTTGGCATACCACTTCACGCCGCCTGTAACCAAATCGTCAGGCTTGTCACCTTGCCGTATGAAAATCAGATGCTGGCAGGTATAATTGTGATATTCCACGCGGATAATAGCGTAACGGTTCTCTGTCGAACTCCCGGAGAAATCCACGCTGAAGTCAATCTCGCTGCCGGTTTTACCATATATGGCTTTTCCATATTCCGGATCATCCTTTAACTCTGTTTTGTCCGATGTTACCGACAGGGTGATTCCATCTCCGTTATATCTCTTGATGACATAGGCTTTCCATGGGCCTTCGGATTGGAATGTCTTGAATATTTGGTCATTCTCTCTCGGCAATCGCTTCAACACGACATGAAACGACTTATTATTTTCGGAAGATCGATATATGCCCTTCGGATTCACGACACGACGTACCTGGTATATCGGAACTTCATTATAAAAGCACTCATCCAATCCTTCCAGCTTAGTTGTAATCTCGACTCTCGCCAATCTCTGATATGCCACGTAAGGATTGTTTCCGGTGTATCCGGTCGTTGATATCATCTGCTTGGCGCACGTGTACATAGGAATATATATGTTGTATGTATTCTCTTCCGTAGGATGTTTCTCTACACGGTATTTATCGTCCGATTCAGAACCGGCAGTCGTAAAATCTTCGGATATTTTACCGTCGGGCAAAGTAAAATCTTTATATTCACGTTCTCCTCGTTTAGGAACAGTATTGTAGTATTGCTCATTTGTTCCGATTTTATCTGCATATAGGACCGTTTCCGTTGTTTTATGTAATGACAGGAAACCGTTCCACGGTGCGTCAACACCATTCAGAGCACCCGTATAATAAATATCGCTGCTGGCGTTATGGGGCGCCCAATTGTTTTCCTTGATTTCCGCTTTTATGTACTCTATCTTTCGACCGCCAGTATTCACCTTAATGGGATACATCATGGAATGGTTGTACAGGTATGAGATATAATAGGGCTCAGGAGTCATCACGCCCGGCTCCGGCTCCTCGTACTCGATATGCCAGTCCGCCTCGTTCGCGAAGTTTTTGAATTTCAATGTCAGCTTGTAGTGGCAGTTGCGCTTGGCGTTATAATCATGTATCACGTCCTGTCCCAGCATGAAACGATAAATGATGTGCCCGTTACCCAATCGCTCGGAATTGTTGGAGATGTAGTGCGCATGTACCTCAATGTATGTACCGTAAGGTACGTTATCTTTTAGGCGGTAATCAGGGTATTTATCCGGCTTGTTCGGCAATCCGGGGAAATCCAATATCCCGTTACCGTCTGAATCCTGCCTCTTGTCAGGCATACTACTACCCGCTCCCTGTATATTCTCGTAAAAGTATAGTGCGGGAGCTGTTTCATCGTGAGAACCGAAATGGGGACTACCTACCGTGACACGATGGTCTGCACAGCCTTCCCCGTATTCAAAATCCTCTGTTATATCTCCTTCATGATAAGTAATGATTTCTCCATCAATCATATCAGGCCCGGTCTCTGGTACATCCAAGGTGTACCCCTCTTTTCCCACATTATTTTCCTTTCCCAAATAGCATTGCAAAGGAATATCTTTAATCTGCACGGATTGGAGATAGATAAACACTCCTTCTTTCAATGCGCTACCGTCGTATGCCACGGTCACTTTAGAAGCCGCACGGCGTAGCCACGCGTGGAGTTTTATGCTTTTTTCATTTACTACAAGAGACTCGTCGTCCGCCGATAGAGCAGGAACGGAGCTTTTAGTGAAAAAGCCAATCATCTGGCCATTGTTGGTCACGTTTTCGGAGTCCCATGTGAGGGGAATACTTTTGAGCTCGTCTATCGTTTGTATGGCATCAGAATAGGCCGTATTTGTAAGCAGGTCTGGGATGTTCGCCACGGCATACATATAATATTTGCCGAAGTTGATTTCCTCCGGCAGCTTGAAAGTGGCGCGTTTGGTACTTGTTTCCGCACTGTTCCCGTTTTCAGCATTCGTATCATCACGTTTTTCATCGGACACGGAATATTCTTCTATCTCCCAACTGTTTATTAACTTCTTTGTACTGTGATCATACAACAATATATGCAAGCTATTGATACCCTTTAATGCATCTCCGGCAGCCCGTGTCCGGCTCAGTGCCGAGGACATGGGTTTGAAGTCCAGCGTGGCAGATATACTTGCCTTGCCTTCACCTATGGTTTCTTCCTTCATAAATTCGTCATAACAACCTGTAACGGTTGAAATCATCAGGAAGAGAACGGTATGTCGTACAAAATGCTTCATATACTTATTTATTGTTTTATAATCCGAATTCCGGTTCAAGGATTACCTCGCTATATGGAATCACATCCACTATGATTTCATTACTATTATACATTGTTATATCCACCACGACATGGGTGTTGCGGAAAAGTGCCTTCAAGTTGGGTAACTTGCAGACGAAAGGTTCATCCCTTCCGGTTATCTTGATTGTCAGGGTGTACTCCTGCTCGCCGTCTGTTGCTCCCGCTTTGGGGCTTTTGCTTTCGGGCAGGTAGAAAACGGGAATATTCTTCGCCACACCCGGTTTCGAGTTATCGGGGTTGTCTATATCCACTGTCGGTTTTCCAACGGTAACCGTCCCGTGGGTATAGGTGATTGCCTTATCCGCTTGTGCCGGCAGTTCGTAGTCTTTCAGCCAGCCGGCGGCTTCCGTGACGGCGTAATCGTCATTTTCGGACGAGGCGTCGGAAACCTCCTTCAACCAATCTATCCAAGTTTTTCCGTTGAAAAGTTGCTCGTTTTGTTCGCTGTCATTGACATGCGCCATCAGAAAGTTCTTGTCGGCATGGCTCGCTATGGTGAAATTGTCCACAATTACTTCCTCTCCACGCCAGTTCATAAAGTTCACCATGAATTTGGTGGCGACACGTACCACGTAGAACGTCCCGTCGAAATTCCCTTTTTCAGGAAAATCTATCTCGTACATGGAAGACATCGGGATGGGTTTTCCGCCCGAATAGTCCGGAGCGAAATAGAGGTTGTTCACCGCGGCTTCAAAGCCGGGCATTCCTTCTGTATAACTGTTGAAGAAAGCGGTCAGCGTTTGATTTTCACCCTCTACAGTTACACCTTCTACCGTGGACACGCTCTCTTCATTGGCGAAGAGGAATATCTTCTTCTTTTCGTTCGGTGTTACCTTGAGTAAGATGGTTTTCTGTGCCTGCGCACCCTCCAGCGAAAAGTGGCGGTTATGTTCCACCGTTCCGTCAGCCGCATGTAGTACAACCACGCGTACACTGTTCATCTTCTCGTTGTCGGGCAGTTCTGCCGTACTCGCCCTTGTTTGTCCTATGGTGGCGATATTCAGATACAGGGCAGCTTCCGTAACGTTGTCCGGCAAGGATTCTTCCTGACTGCTGCACGCCACCATAAAAAGCAATGCGAATGCCGTCAGGCAGATTACAATGCTATGTATAATGTTCGGTTTCATCAGTCCAACCCTTCTTCCTGATTATTCAATTTCAATGTTACTCGGCACCACACGCCAAGAGTGAATCAGTATGTAGCTGTTGATCCACTGGTTGTCCTCGTCAAGGAAGAATGTCATCACATAGTCGTCCTCGCGGTCCAGGAACTCCTGGTCGGTCATCGAACGGTTGTACTCTTCCTCGTAATAGTCCTTTGCCAACAGCGCATAGTCTATCACCGGGATGCGGGCCACCGTTTCGCCGTCTTCTTTGCCGGCGATGGTCAGAAACATCTTCTCACGATGTGTTTCCATCATACGTCCCACGGTCAGGTCGGCGATGGCCCCCTTTACTTGGATGACGGCACGGGTATCATCTTTTCCTACGCCAGCCTCGCCGTTCTGCGTTTTCCAAGGACGGTAGGTAATGTTCTCGTCTTCCATCAATTCATTGTCATGAGCCATCAAACCGTTCTCGTCCTCTATACGGAAGACGAATTGATTCACATCCACATCCTCTCCCGAAAGGTGATGCAGTATGACGCGGACATGATTGGTGTTCTTGGTCAGGCACATGGTGTAATCGTAACTGCCCCCGTCATCGTTCGAGGGCAGCGACACATCCAAAGTGCCATGAAAGAGCCGGTAAAGCCTTTCTTTGCTGTATGCGCCGGACTCGTCGTACTTACGGTTCAGGGCACACTGCAACTGCTTCATACGGGTCTCGCCGACACGGGCTTCGGGTACGGAGAAAGACTCTTCACGCTCGCCATCGTTCCGGAGACCGCACCATGCCAACAGTCGATAATCGCCGGCGGGCAGGTCGAGCGACATCGAGTAGTTCTCCGCCGTAGTCGGATCTATCTGTTCTTCACGCTGCCATACCAGTACACCCGATTTGTCGAAGGCATACAGGTGAACTGATGAAACCTCGTTTGCGAAAGCATCAGCCCACTTCAAGTTCTTATCGTAACGGAATTTGAGCCGGTAATATACCGAACAGTCGCCTTCTTCCTCGTAGAACCATCTGTCGCAGGACGGAAGAGCCGACAGGCAGACTGACGCCACGCAGACCTTGGCTGCCAAATTCCTTATCATTGCCCGTATATCCATATCGTTTACTCTTTCTTGATATTTATATATTGTGTGCGGAATTTCCGCATCCGGATTTTCTCGTCAAATGGGATACCTGTCTTGCGTTCAGGTCTCCGATGCCGCACCTCCCTTGTGTACCGGTGGGCGGGTACTGTATTCGTTATTCTGTTTAATTAATATGTGTGGGAGACGGGAGCCGCCTCCCACACTGTATGTATCAGGAACGCCTTCGGGCGTCCGGGTTCATATTACCACTTCAACTCATAGTTGTTCTCGACAATGCGCCAAGACAGGATATCGATTTCAGCAGCGATGTAGTGGTCATTGTCTTCGGGCTTCTCGGGATAAATTACCTGGTCGGGATCGTAAACAGGGGTGCCGAGACCGGCGATCTTAGTCACGGTTGTTTTATATATGTGATTGCGAACTATACCTTTGGTAGCCGTTTCGTTAGTTTGATTAGCTTCTTTATGATGAATAATCTCATAGTAATAGTAGGTCATACCGGACTTCCAGACTAGAGCCCTGTCAACTATATCCTTGTCTGCAAGTTTGCCGTTAATGACATCGGATGAAACAGTTGCCGTCACGGCGGTGTTTGAAGAAGTGTACCACTTCTTCGCTTTTGCGACATCTGTCAACTGGGCATATACATAGCAGTTGCGCGCTTTTCCATCGCTTGGCTCGGATATTGCCTGTCCCACGATTACAATCTTAAGATCGCTGGCACTAAGCCCTGTACGTGTCGTGTTGTCTCCCGAATAGTAAGTATATCCACCGGCTGTCAATTGATTGAGAATACTTGCCTTCAATACGGGGAGGTTTGAAGACTCGGTCGTAGAATATGTGTCGGCAGAATAGATACCCAAGTGTCTTATAATAGTGAAAGGCGTTGTACCGTCTGCCTTACAAAGAGTCCCCTTGAGGATAACCTTGGTGCGGTTGATAGAGGAACTCGCATAATCCAAAGCATTCTCATTGGTGTACAATGAAGTGCTAAAGGCATTATTGATAGTGTTGTTGTAAGTATCATAGTCGTTCGCGGCATCCTCAGAATTGATGGCCCAGAAACTGCGGTGTGTGCCGTTCCACCAACTACTTGTCCATGTGGGATCAATAGCCTTGACCAATCTGCCCTCATCGGTTTCGGCGGTCAGGCTCCAACCGTTGAGTTTCAGGTAAACCTGTTCTCCACCTACTGGTACTTTGAGGTCATTACCATCCTTATCTTTCAGTGCAAGTTTGTCACTGCCGGCAGCACTTACAGCAGAACCCAGGGCAACGCTGACCTTGGCCACGCTACGCTCGACATAGATTGTGACGGGGTTGGCCTTGGCAAGGGCTTCAGTCTTCTGTAGATGGTCAGACTCGATAGGGACAGCACATACCTCTGCGCTATTTTCCCCATATACGGAATTGAACATCACGAATTTGCCTTTTGTGGTCAGACCGGTGGCGGCATAATCGGCGGCAACAGCCTTCAGATTGGTAAGGCTCATTGATGTGTTACCCAAAAGGACATTACCATCATCATCTCTGGGAGGATTCAGCACAGCCGCAATTCTCTGCGGAAGTCTGTCTCCGTCCTTGGTACTGATGACAATCGTGGCCTTGAGTTTACTTCCGATATCATCGTTGCCATTTCCGTCAGGAAACGTCTGATCCGCATCAGTGGGTTCCCAGTCATAGAAGTTTACATAGCTGCCGTTTAAAAGTTTAACGTTAGCAACGGCGCCGTTCGCGGTGAAAAAATAAAAACGGACTTTTTCAACATCGTTTTCGGCTTCACTTCCATCCTCGTAACCGGCAGCGGCACGAGTACCTGTCACATCAGAGGACATCAGGTTTACGGCCATATAGCTGGTATTGGCCTCACCGTTACCGTTGTCCTCGCCGCCAGGAGTAATCTCCTCCTGTGAGCATCCTGCCATAAACAGGGCTGCCAGCATGGACATGAATAAAAAATTTCTTTTCATTGTCGATAAATTAAAATGTTTGAAAATATTGTTCCTTATCTCTTGGTTTATCCTGTCTATTTGAGGTCATTGCAATCTTTCGTTCAGTTCGTCGAGCGTCCTGCCGGCCTTTTCAAATCCCATCTCTTTCGCCTTGCTCAGGTACCGGCGTGCCGTGTTATAATCTTTCTTGCGTATGGCTAATGCGCCCCGTGCATAGACAGCCTCGGCGGAGTCGCCTGCCTTGTCGAGATACCTATGTGCCGTTTCAAAATCATCGCGCCGGATAGCGGCATTGGCGGCATTGAGGTTTGCAATCTCATCGTTCGGGAACATACGCACGGCTGTTTCAAAGACATCGGTAAACTCATCTGTGCCCGGTTCATACTTTCCGGCAACGAGGTAGAACTCATTCTGACTTAGCTTCTGCGGCTGCTCAGCCATAATGCGCTTTATCTCTTCCACTTCGCTGAACGTGCGTATGGCGTAGTCTATGCGGTAGTCCGTATGGCGCAACGCCGGATAGAAATGTTGCAGCATGAAGCGGTATTCTTCCGGGTAAGTGCGCTTGATCTTTGCCTCCTTGGCATCCGGTTCCATGTCGCTGTCTATCAAAGCCAGAATCTCCCCGCGATGGTTAATGTTCGATTGTTCCACCTGACGGCGCAGGCCCGCCCAGTCTTCCGGTTCGTAGTCTGTCCGGATGATACTGTCTGCAAAGTGGTACAGCTGCCCGATGTGCTTTTTAAGTGCGGCTGTACGCCCGATGGCCAGCTCCGTGTTGTGCTTGTAGGGACTTTCCGGCGAAGCGAAACCTTTCAGCCACACGGAAGTGATGGAGACATCCTTGTCGTTGCGTACGGAGTCGATAGTCGCCTGTATCTTGCCCAATTCGACCGTATTGCGACGGTAATCGGGATAAATCGCCGTTTGGTCGACCGGGAAGTCTATGTATGCCGATCCGGATAACGAACGGCTTTTCATGATTTCCGCTTCGGGTTGCACAAATATCAATTCCGGGAAGAAAGCCTCTCGATGACGCCCCAATACGCCTTCGTATTCCGCCAATATTTCGTGACAACACCCCCAATCGCTGCGGTGGAATTTAAGCGTTGCCCCGTCCATCCAGTCTTCGTACTCCGTAAGGTTATTGTATGCCAGACTGTTCGGTTTGCCCGACGCGCGATAGACCGTTTCATTTTCACCCGAGATACTGCCTATGCCGTTCCGTACGTAATAGTAATACCGCCTGCGCCCGTAAATTCCCACCGAGGGCAGGTCAAGAGAATCCGTCCCGTTGACCAAACGCGGCGTGAGCAGCACGGTACGGTTGGCATCCACATCAAGTTTGTTTATATCCAAATTTATCTCCACGGCAAGGTATTTTCCTTCTCGATTCATGTTGGAATTTTCAACGGAAACACCAGGTATGACAGTATCGGTATTTTGTCCTACCGCTTCTGGCAAATGTCCCAATCCCAACAGGATTACCGGTATGAGTATTGTTCTTTTCATGTTAGTTGCATTTTTTAGAATAGATAAACCAGGTTGATGGCCGCTTTGGTGGGGCCCATGTAGTGGTGGGGCTTGTCCGTTTCCACCTTTTTGCCGCATCCGCTACACCGATACCTGTCATAGCGGGTATAAGAGTAGCCCAAACCGATTTCCGTTTCCAGATTCCAATGGCGGCCAAGGATAAAGGCGTAGCCGTATGATACGCCCGCACCGATAAACCAGCCTTGATAGCGGGTATCTTTCAGCTTCCGGAAGTCAGTGCCCAACATATTGATTTTCCCGTCGAATCCGCCGATGTTGTACTGTCCGCCATGTAAATGCGCACCGAAAAAGTGTCCGCCGAAGCGGTCGCATAGCCAATAGCGAACTTCCGGCTGCACTGCCCAGTGCTTCCACCGCCTGTCATGCGAAAGCGTCCATCCGTTGAACTGTCCGCTCACGTCCAATGTCCACCTGGGGGCGAACCCTACTTCAACACCCAGATTCGGGCTGAAAAAAGCATCGGAAAGCAGGTTGGTTTTCACCGCCACCTTCTGCGCATAGAGTTCCTGCGAGACACAGGAAACGACTATCGTAAACAATAAAAGCGCGCGTTTCATTTTCTATCTTCTATTTATCGTTTTACCATATCATTTATTCAAATATCTAACTACGATGCTTCAGCCCAGGCAATAAAAAGCGGCAATACAGACGGACACGGCAACTCCATGGTCTGGCATGTATCGTTGATAGGTATGATGATAGACACCTCCGGAAAGCGGCGGGAGTCAATTGATACAAAGAACGCCTTCGTTCCGGCGTACAAAGCATTGCCGGCACAAATCGCATTCTCTAAACACCGGTACGGACCCTCTCCCGAGAACCGTACGACATGCGGTGTCTTTCCCGAACTATATCGGAAACTGGCATCCCCACCATGCAAGCCGGTGGATTCGAAAAAAAACTGTGATTTTTTATAAAAAGACCATAGATACCGGTAACCGATCGGTATCCGATGACAGCACTCTCCGTACGATAGATCGGCCTTGACGCCGACTGTTGGGCGCGAAGGAGATTGAAAGCCCCTGCACCTATGAAACACAGGCAGAGAGTAAGACTCAGCATATACAGCCTTTTCTCCATATACGGGTTTCGTTTTGTGTTAAAAACTAACCGGTTATGGTGCCGTGTGCCGCAATCTAACAAAGGCCCGCAGAGGGACTGTACAACGATTCGCTATGTTTAGCGAAAAACCAGAAACAATTGCTGTGTATAATGCGCTTATACACAGCCTGAAATATCACGGACAATGTTTTACCGGAACGAAATCGCATTTCCGGGTAAATGATACGAGACATAATGCATTGGTTATAACCAGACTGCGGGAGACCGGCAAATATCGAAACGGTAAAACAATGCGCTGCAAGACGGCGCGGAGATGTACGAAAAAAAGCGTTCCAGACCGCTTACTGTGCGGTTTGTGGAGGGATCGGTTGCATGGCGATAATAGGTCCGAATAGGACACGATGCGGTAAAACAATCGGGGACGCGGTAAAACGGATGGACTTATCAAGAAAACTCCGTACCCGGACTATCCTGATTTACTGTTCTTATATTTTTTTTTGCATAAAACGCAGATAATGTATATTTTTGTATCATAAAATGAAGACCAGTCCGGTTTTGTCTGTTTGTTGGCAGCAAGGATACGAAATCAGACAAGATTCGCTAAACATAGCGATTTTACTTTGGTTTTTCGCTAAACATAGCGAATCGCATGCTTAGGGCGGTTTCCCCCGTTCCCTCTTTTTCAATACAGCTTCGTGACTTTTTCGTTGATCCGGTCCACCGTGCCGCTGTCGAGTTGCGCCAGGTAGCATCGCGTCGTCCGTTCCGAGGTGTGGCCCAGGCCTTCGCTGATATGCGGCATCGGGACGCCCATGCCCCGGGCCTCGGTCGCCCACGTATGCCGGGCCACGTTGAAGGTCAGCCGGCGGCAGCCCACGCTCCGCGAGACTTTCTTCAGTTGTGTGATATAGTATTGCAGGGCCATGCGGTAAAAGGTATATAGTTTTCCGGGCGGCATGTCGCCAGCCATCTCTTCGTTTCTGAATGCCGAGCGGATCATGCCCCGCCCCATGCAGGGAAGCGCCCACGGGGAGGCGGGATCGTCGTAGCGGGAGATGATCTCCTGCAGTTGCGGCGTAAGGGCCACGCTGAACGGCTGGTGCGTCTTCTGCCGCTCGTAGTGCAGCGTGCCGCCACGGATATTCTCCTTACGCAGATAGCATATATCAACGAAAGACATGCCCCGTGCGTAGAAACTGAACAGGAACATATCGCGAGCCTCGTTCAGTTCGCGGTCCCCGAAATCACTGGTGGCGAGGATACGCAGCAGACTGCGGTTGACGGCCAGTTTCGGGGTTCGGGCGGGCTTGAACGACACGTTCGGAAACGGGTCCCGGTGGATGGGGGCGCAGCCGTACACGCGGGCGCGGTTGTAGAGTGCATGCAGGGTCCTCAGATAGAATGTTACCGTATTGCGCTTGCGGCCCCGGCTTTCAAGGTAGGCCGCAAAGGCGGAGACCGTACCGCCGTCGAGCTGCGAAAAGCGCCATTGGCGGTGGGCCGCGAACTTGACCCACGCGCTCCGGAGCGAGCGGTACGAGCGGGCCGTGCCGAAGCGTCCAGCATTTTCGAGTTCGCGGGCAACATGCTCTGCGAAGATCTCCACGTAGCGGTTGTCGCCGCCGAGCTTATACGTTCCAGTGATGTCCGATACCGTGTAAGGTTTGCCGGTCTCGTGAAGGCGGTCGGCGATGGCTCGCAGTTGCCGGATATACTCTTCGATGCACTCATTCGCATCGCGGATCAAGGTGAGGTGGGCTTTGCCGCGGTTCGTAGCCACGGCACGCCCTCTCCGGGCGTCGAACTCTTCGGGGCGCAGGCGGTAAGGGGTGGTCAGGATGCTGCGGCGGCGGTTGTGGATCACCTGGACGATGAGCGCACGGCGCCCCGCCGAGTCTGGTCGGTAGTTGAGCCTGGGGGTAATGGAGGTTTTCATTGCGTTGTGCTTTGATCGGTTTATAAACTCTTGCGATAAACACCGGTAAAGCACACCCGAAAGCATAAGTGCAGGTGTTCCCACTACGGCCCTTCGAATGGAAGCATCGGGAATTCTGCATGATGGTATTTGTAGTTTTCCATTTTTTCTCTGTTTCCTTGCGGCATTACCCGTGTCTGAAATGATACATAAGGGCCCCAAGATACGCTTATTTGTCTGTTTGTCGACATGCAACGGAGGGTCTGACATCTGCGGCCGTCTTCTTCCGGACAATCGAACGGCCCCAGAAGAATCGTTTTCGAACGGGAATCGGTAAAAAAGGTAATTTGCCGGGCAAGGTACATACTGCAAGTTGTCACTGTTTCCAATAATCCGACACCATTTAATAACGCTATTTCAGATGATTGCGTTAAAGTGCCAGCCGGATCGCTCACCGACTATCAGACTGCCGGGGAGAGGATTTGGGTCACATAGAGGTTATAACGGACCACATACCCTTGCTAACCGAATAGCCTGAAACACGAAGACCTGGGACGCATAGGGATGCATTTTACCCTTGTGTTTCGGTTTTGCTACATATGGTGAATTCATAAAAAAGTCCATAACTTACTGATGACAGCATAATTATGGACTATATGATTTAGCTAAAAGATGCTTATTCACTACTTGTGAGGATTATAATCAAGGAGATTATGGTAAGAAATACAGATGTCATGCTGATTCTTACAATCAAATTGTCATTAACTACGATAGAAATATTATATAAATGCACAGCTTGTGATTTTTGAAAAGACTCTAAAGCTTGTGTTGGAGAATTACAAAACGATGGCATTCCGGTTTGGAATAAATCTTACTATGAACGCATAAAGATTCCCTTTGACAATACGAAATGTAAAAATTACATTTTAGTCCCTGTTTGCTTCGGCACATGCAGTCAACATTCTTATTCTGGGAATTTTGATGCAAACAAATGTAATCCATCGGAGAAAATTAAAATTTTAAAAGAGGATTCATATAAAGGTATGTATGAATACATTTTAAATTATACAAAAGCCACACAATAACTTCTTACTTAGTTTGACATTAAAAACGTAAAATCATGAAAACTATTCAAAAACTCAAGAAGCTTCAGCTTACCTCCGATGAACTCTCCAAATTAAAGGGGGTATTGTAGAATTTAGAATCAGCATGTATTCCGACGTTGATAAAAATAAAGCTTATCACAGTGTTCCTGCGCTCCTGCGGAAATAACAAAACAAGTCCTCTGGTTGTAGTTGTAAATAAAGATAAATAAAAAAGTTATTGTGTAGCTTTTATTACTATATGAATACTAACAATAAACGGATCAATTTGCTAAAACCCTCTGTATTTACGAGGTGATAATTAAGCCCCGAGTAACATTTACCTTAATTCTATTTCCCCAGCACGGGAATCTGCACCTTTCCTTCGTCCCAGTCGCTGACCGTAACGGTAATTTCAGAGGATGTGACGTCGATGTGGATCGGAATTATCACCTCTTTACCGCAGTGATAATCGATCCGTTCGCCGTACCGGACCAGGTAGTCGGACAAAGAAATCTCTGCGATCGTCTCTTCTTCCGATCGCAAGGCCATCGAGTCGGTAAAGCGTTCCCCGAAAGCGGTTATTTCCCGCAGAAACACTCCCGTAGGGTCGAACAGCAGGGAGGCCATATGTCCGACCTCTTCATGCGTCGTGTTATTTCCCTTTTTATCGGTGTACCGGTATTCCACCACGAGGGTCGGTTTGGGATTGATCTCGATGTCGGTATCCTTTTTCAGCGAGCAGCCGCACACTTTGCGGAAGCACCGGCACAGGATACCGTCCGCACGTTTTCACAGCGGCAGGTCGTGGAGCCCTGCCGGGTGGAGGTCGCTTTCAGCAAAACGCTCCACATCCTTTTCCCCTCGGAGGCGGTCTATGTCGATCTGGGGAGTCTCGACCTGATCGCGGACAAGGCGGACGGGGCGCGGAACGTCGTGCGCGTCAAAGCCGCAAAACAGGGCTTCGAGGGAGAGACGAACTTTTCGGTCATCACGGCCGACGGATGCTTCTACTCTTTCACGGCAGTCTATTCCGAAAATCCTTCCCGGCTCAACATCGAGATGGAGGACTGGCTGCACAAAGATCCCTACTCGGATTTTGCAAATCGGCAAATGTATATACGTCTCGATGAATTATCCGGGGAGACGCCCCTTACGGTCAACCGGATCATGTACACGATTCTCAGGCGGAACGCCCGGGACATCCGAAGCGTCGGCAGCAAGCGTTTCGGAATGGAGGTACTACTGCGCGGAGTCTACGTGCACGGCGATCTGTTCTATCTGCACGTGCTGATGCGGAACCGCTCGAAGGTGGCTTTCGACATCGACTACATACGTTTTAAGGTCTGCGACCGGAAAACGGCACGCCGGACGGCCGTGCAGGAGACCTTCGTGAACCCGGTACGGGTATTCGACGAGATCACGCGCGTGGATGCGGAGGCTATGGTAAGGAACGTATTCGTGTTCCGCAAGTTTACGATTCCGGACGATAAGGTGCTGGTCATGGAGGTTTACGAGCGGGGCGGCGGACGTCACCAGCATTTCGAAATCGAAAACGTCCGTTTGGTCGGAGCGCGCGAGATGGATGAACTGAAAATCGAATAGGCGATGCGAAGGAGAATTTTTATTCTGCTGGCCGCGGCGGGACTGCTGGGGCCGGCGACCGAACTATCCGCACAGCGGTGTCTGCCCGGACAGACGGGCGTTCAGCTCGGCGGGGGCGCTTGCGGCGGTTTCCTGCTGCGCGACAAATACGGAGCGTGGAGCTTTCATACGGAACTGTCGGTAATCCGCTATGTGCGGAAAACCCGTTACTGGGAGTTCGGAGCCGGGTATCTGAGAAAGGACTACCCGTATCGGGAAGCGATGCTGCCCAAAGAGCAGTTTACGGCTGGGACAGGATATTTTGTTCCTATTGTGCGTGACCGCCGGGACAACTTTCTGGTAACGGCGGGGCTCTCCGGGCTGTTGGGGTACGAGACGGTCAACCGGAGCGGGAAGCAGCTCTATGACGGGGCTACGTTGGTCAGCGGAAACGGTTTCGTCTACGGCGGGGAGATCGCCCTGAGAGGCGAAGCGTATCTGTGCGACCGGGTGGCGCTGTTGCTGACGCTAAGAGAGCGGGTAACGGGCGGATCGTCCGTCGCCCGCTTTCATACGCTGCTGGGCGCGGGGCTGAGGATTATGATTCATTAGAAACGAAAAAAATGGGAACCGTTATGATAAAGACGATAGCGGCCGGCTGTACGGTCTTGCTGACCGCGCTGGCACTTTGGGCCTGCAACGATAAAATCGACGTGAAGCAGGCTTATCCCTTCCGGCTGACCTCCTGGCATCTGCCCGAAGAAATCGCAAGCCGCGATGATAACGAACACGTTTATCTTTGAAAAGAGGCGAATACGCGGAAATTATCATTGGAAAAACGGCATTCAGTACCAAATAGGTCGGCAGACAGCCTTAATAAAAGCCAGTTATGCTCAGACGACTACATCCGGAATTATTATGAAACGACCCGTAACGCACTGCTCGTTACCGGCGCACGGCAGATCGGCAAGACTTATTCGATCCGTCAGTTCGGCAAATCGTTCAAAAGTTTCGTCGAGATCAATTTCATCGAGATGCCCGAAGCGGTGGAGCTGTTCAAAGGGGCGAAGAGCAGCGGCGATATGCTGCTGCGCTTGTCCGCCCTGACTTCCGTACCGCTTATCAAGGGGGAAACGCTCGTTTTTTCGACGAGGTACAGGAGTGTCCCGAGATCGTTACGGCGATCAAATTCCTTGTGGACGAAGGCTCGTACCGTTATATCCTCAGCGGTTCGCTGTTGGGGGGGGGGGAGTTGAAAGACCTGCGTTCGGAGCCGGTCGGATATATTGGTGTCAAGGATATGTACCCGCTCGATTTCGAGGAGTTCATTTCATGCGTGGGTATCAGCGATGCCGTGATCGGGTCGCTGCGCGAAGCGTGGAAGCGCCGCGAGGCCGTCAATGAGTTCGTTCACGGCAAGATCATGGAACTGTTCCGGCTCTATCTCATCGTGGGCGGTATGCCGGCCGCTGTGAGCAGGTACATCGAGAGCAATAATCTTCAGGAGGTAATGGCCGTACAGCAAGACATCATCCGCCTGTACAAACGGGACATTGCCCGGTACGACCCGGGCAACAAACTCTATATCGAGGAGATTTTCAACCTGATTCCGCCCGAGCTGAATGCCAAAAACAAACGCTTCATTCTGAAGAGGCTGAACGAACATGCGAAATTCGATCGGGTCGAAAGCAGTTTTCTGTGGCTGACCAACGCAGGAACGGCGTTGCCGGTCTATAACGTGGAGGAACCGAAAGTCCCGCTTTTACTGGCCCGTTCGCGCAACCTGTTCAAACTCTTCCAAAATGACGTGGGACTGTTGGCCAGCCAGTATGCCGAGGGCATCCAGCTACGCATTATCAACGGAGACAAGGACATCAATTTCGACTCGGTTTATGAGAACGCCGTAGCGCAGGAGTTGGCGGCGCACGGCATCGCCACATATTATTACAACAACAAGAAACGGGGCGAGTTGGATTTCGTCATCGCACTGGGCGGTAAGGTTCTGCCCATCGAGGTAAAGTCGGGCAAGGACTACGAAACGCACCGCGCCCTGTCCAACATTATGGATTGCAAGGAATACGACCTGCAGCAGGCTGTCGTATTCAATAACGACAACCTGAGGGTCGCGGGTAAGATCGTCTATGCTCCCGTCTATATGGCGATGTTCCTCGAAAAAGAGAATACGGCTCCTGCCTACTATAAAGTGTACCTGTCGGGATTATAATGCGGTTAAATTTTTTAAGGCGATACAATATGTAGCTTTTTAAAAGATTGACGCAGGAGGGTATAAAAACAGAGATCGGTTATCTTAGCAACAAGATATTGGTTTGCGCAGATTTTACGTTATCCTGTACAATCGAATATCCTCTCCATTTTACCCCTTCTTATTCCGCCTTGACGCACCGTAAACTCATAGCGGAAGCTTTCGAACTCTCAAGTTGTTGAGCATTAGCCGTACCTATCAGATACCACATATTCTCTGTGTCGGGAGCCGAGGCCGTTAATAGGGCCGCGCACTGTCCAGCTTCTATAAGTTCTCCGTCGAAAGAATATTTGTATCCGGCGCCCGGCACAAAAATGGACGCATTCCGGCGGGGACTGTTCGTTGATGGGTTGAAGAACAGCGTACCTATATAGGCTATGTCTTTGGTACCCCATGCCACGGCCGTATTGCCTTCCCTGACATCATACCCATTTACGCCTGGCCCTACATAGGGGTTATTGTGAGCTCTCCGGTCAAAAAAACCGTCCGCATAAAAGCCCCATCTCATATTGCCGTTTGATTGATTCCCCCCAATGGGAGGGTCGGCGTACAAAGACTGCCTGATTTCCGAATTGGATATATTTGATGCCGAGTTATTCAACGCGACTGCAGAAGTCAAACCGTCATTCGGCCGGCGGTACCCGGGGGGGCAAGTTTCGTATGTGTTTTTTATACTTTCCCAAAAGTTTGGGTTTGCTTGAGACAACCACCCTGTCGGTACCGTCGTAATGTCGGCATTATAAGTGCGTCGCGGATAAGAGAGAGGTGCCCATTGGAAGAGAGCGCCGGCCTGTGAAGGATAATCCGTGAACGCGGCATTCGACAGATTTCCCAGGATATCGGTATAAATACTGGAATTGGCCATATCTGATGCCGTGGCATTGTAGGCAGAAAAACGCACAGCCGATAGACCGCGACCGCCATCGCCAGGGTACATCAGGTAGTCGGCCTCTTCCCCTTGCCGTATAAATATTACATGATATTTTTGGGGAGACCCGTAACGCAGCAACACCAAAGCATAGCGGACTGGGACAGAAGTGGTAGGCGTATAGGTGGAGGTCAGGCCTATGCGGAAAGAAATATAGTTGCCGGCTCCGCTGACAACGCTTCCTGAGGCCGAAGACAAATGCCCGGAAACGATGAAAGTGGCGTCATTGGCCGGCAAAAGCATATCGGCCGGAGTTTCAGTGCTGCGGTTATAGGTTATGCCCGCATCGTCGGAATCCTCCGTACTGAATACAATATCACCCGGGCTCCATCCGTCGCCCAGCCAGAACACCGATGCATCCCAGCTTCCCGCAAGCAATGATGAACTGACAGGTATGCGTATGATACGCTCCCCTTTCTGATTGTTTTTCCAGTATGCTCCGACGTATTGATCGTGGATATAGCTGGCGTGTATCACTGATGACGCATAGTCGGGCAGTTGCACAAGGTTGATTTTTATGTCCGTATCGTCCGTGTTAACAATAGTCCCGGTTATTTCATTCGTCGTACTGTTGTTAGAGGTGGGTTTCCATGCATAGAGCGTCGTCGTTCCCGATCCGCTGTAAGAGCCAATGACCGGAATGGTTCCATCCAGATTTTTCACATTGGCGGCAGTGAGCGTTCCGGCCGCCCAGCCCTGCAGGTCGGCGAAGTTGTCACAGATATAGAAATTGGTGCCCGATATGGTCCAGGTCTTGGGAGACTCGTTTTGCACGATCACGTTGAACTGCGAGAACCCTCCCATAGGCGGAAGAACGATTCTTTCCGGGGTAAGCATAATGATGGCATCGGGGGATACGGATAAACTGTAATTGATACGCTGCCCAGACGACCATGTAATTCCGCTCAGGTCGAATTCAACATCCGGACGCCCGTCATCGACACCCACGATCAGCCTGGCGCCGGCCGGGAGAGTCTGCGGAATCATCATCAAGTAACCGCCGCCGGTATTGACCAGCTGCGACGAAGGATCCAAGTATACATCCGTATCCACCGTGGCTTCGAAATTTCCTGTGGAGGAGGAAGCGATATTCCATGAGAATGTTCCGTCTGCATTGGTTGTCAAGATGCCGTTGGTCTTAACCCCCTGTATTTCAAGCTTAGTGATTTGCTGTCCATTGCCGGAAGCCTTGAATCCAATGCATGTCAGAGCGTGTCTCATCTGGAAATTGACAGGTGCAGAGCCGTTATTGGTTTTGTTGCGGTCTGCCACAAGAGCCGCAACCATTAGGTCAGGCTGGTCGGAGCAGTTCGTGGGAACGGTATAGCTGATGGTCGGAATGCCGGTAGTAACATTTGGAGTTATCCCGTTAACAGCGGTAGCGTGGGGCGAATAGGCGAAAAAGCTGATATTCGCATCCGCGGCCTGAGGCCAGTAGGCCGGATTGTCGTAGGTCCAGGAGCCGCTGTTGTGGGAAACCTTCACGTTATTCATAAAATCAGGGGTCGCTGTCGCTCCGTTCGCCGCCCAGTTATTGGAGGTTCCGTTGCCGGTATAATATGCAAATACTCCCATATCCGGGATGTCCGCTACCGATTCCACCGGCATTCCGCGGGTGAAGGCATCACCCGGGTTACCAATGAAACCGATCCTGCCGTCACCGTACCCGCAACCTTCCATTTCGTTTTTAGTACAGGACACAGCTGCAACAGCTGCGGTCAAGCTTATTATTATAAATCTGATAGTATTCATAACGTATCTATTTTTAAATCTTTAGTGACCGGAAGAGGTATCACCCTCTTCCGGTCTGTGTTACCAAAACGTCTCCTTTATTTATGGCTGAGGAAGTTCGGGATCGGGCGTCACAGCAGTCCAATCTTCAGCAATGGAAGACTCGAATTCGATTATATTGAAGATCGGATCCGTTCCGCCGCCGTGCGAATCGGCGTCAATAATCATCTTCAACAAATAATGCTTGCCTTTTTCGAACTCATCGGCGGGGATATTGCCAGTCGCAATCGTATACTGCTGCAGATCGCCACTGTAGATTGTGGTTCCGTTTTTCGTTATCGTTATGCCGGCTGTAATCTTCACTTTACATCCTACCGAACTTTGCGGCATAATCATGTAAGACGCTGCTCCTGCATAGGTTGCAGACGTTGAATTAGGAGAGGCCCATGCAGGAGTAGTGGCCGTCGGATCAATTGTTCCTCCTGTCGATTGAACATCCAGACTGGCAGTAAGCCCTGTTGTGCTGAGTTGGTAGCCAGCATCTGACAAATCATCATGCAATTGGGCTGTAACGGTGATCTTGGCCAACATATGGGAAAAAGCCAAACCAACAGTGCCGGAAGTCAGGCCCAGTTGAGGAGCGGCAATGGTAAAATCCTTGTTGGCATTTGCTGGAACTTCATAGGCGATTGAGAGAGCCGGATACGCTCCGGTCGCCGCAACGTCTGCCGGAGCCCATGCGTAAAAATCCACACTACCGGAAGCGGGCCAGTAATAAGGGCCGCCGCTGGGGACATCGCTTGCGCTTACCTGATCGTTGATAAACCAGCCCGTCCCGCCACTCCAAGCCGCATAAACCCGGTAAGGATCGTTCCCATCGTTTGCGGCACGGGTCAATTTGTCGTTCAGGTTGGTAAATTTGATCTGCTTCGGAGTGAAGCCGTCAATGTTTTCATTTTCGTTTTTCGAACAGCCTGCTAATATGGCCGCCGCTGCCAGAGCCATTAAGATTTTTTTCATTTTGATTCGAATTATGCGTCGTTCGTTAATCTTTTAAAATTTTGTTTTCTTTATTTTCACTTTCGCCTTGCAAAGGTGAAAATTAGGAGTGTTCCCCTGTCCGGTCGGTAATCGCTTTTTTTTACTTTATCACGTCTTTAAACAATATTATTTATTGATAACCAATATCTTATTTCGAGGTTAAGGGTACATCTATCACATCCCAATCGATAAGCTCCGAGTCAAAACCGGAACCTCCTTCCTCGGGCTCCACATCGGGTAGCCGCTCGGGCAAGTCCACCTCCACTTCGAGAGTCGTCGCCCCATGCTGCCCCGGCAGATACCGGATCAGCCCGGTAACATTCGCCCGCAGGTGCACAACGGTCCGGTCTCTGTCCTTTAAGATGAAGAAAAAGTCCATTGCGATCTGACGGTCGGGCTGGGGAGTAAGCGACGAGGGCTGTTGGCCCGGGATCCCGAACGTGCGGACAGTGGTTGAAATCGTACCCGCCGTGGTCGAGCCGGGGTTATAGGTTCTGTTGTTTATGGTGAACTGCTGGCTAACGGCCTGCAGTGTACTCCTGTCCCCGCTGAAATTATAAGCCCCCGCCATCCCGTTCAAATCGATCAATGCCGGCATACGGGCATTATTCAAACCCTCCACATGGACAGTGACATTCAATTCGTGCACCTTACGTTCGGGTATCAATCCTATCAGGGCTTCGATGGATTCCTGCATCCCCGGAGAAGGCGTCTGCCCTTCTGGATTCTGGGTATACCTGACCATTGCACAACTCACTTCGAAATCACGTACCGTAACCGAAGCCAGGATATCTGGTTCGTAAACGTACGGAACATCGCCCAACCTTAACGGTACGGTGGGGTTGGAATTGATCGTGGCGTACGATTCGAGTGTCGACAGATTCTCATATCCGCGTATACCGACCCCATATAGCTGTCCCCGGATCTCATTGAAAACGACAACCGTGTAGCCCCCTTCGGGCACATAGGCATAGGTCTGTATCCGGTTGGCGCTGTTTTCAAAACGGTGTTCCAGAACCAATTTGCCGTCATTTTTACTGTAAAACAATGCGGTTACGTTTTGCGGGACTATACCGGCTTTCTCCCACAGCGTTCCCATGGGGATAACGGCACGCAGATCCACCACTTCTTCAATAGGGCGGCGGCAACTGCTGAAAAGCAGCGCGACGGCCAGTATCAATACTGTATATTCATTGTATATGCGTTTCATTATTCGCTTTCTTATTCTTACTTGCGGTAACCGCGGTTAATCATCCATACCAGGGATACCTTCAATTGGGTCGGACCAACCCAGTGGAAGTTCCCCCGGCTCTTGAGAATAAGGTGCCACTGATCGTCCTCTCCGCATTTTTCGGCAGCGTATTCCCTGTACTTGCTTCCCATATATCCTAAACCGAGCGAATACTCCATCCGCCAGTTTTTGCTGATGCTGTGGGCAAAACCTCCGGTAATACCCGCTGAAACAAACTCGCCCTGATATCCTTTTGTCTTCCATTCCACATCATAATAACCGCCGCCCGCATATAGGCCCGTAAACCATCCCGTCATTTGATTGCGTCCTGTACGCTCGCCCCACCAGTAACGCAATTCCATGTTCCCGTTCAGCACTTCCAGGGCGTGTTGTTTTTTTTCAAAAAGCCACCACGGGAACACCCATTCCATAGCCAATGACCAGCGCTCCCTCATGGGGATTTCGATACCGGCATTGACCGCAGATCCTAAATCGTACAGAAGGTTGGTTTTCATCGCAAAAAGCGGTTTGCGTGCCATTGTCGGCAACGATGGAATTGACAAGGTGTCGCTCGGATCGTTTACCGAGTCATTGCCAGCCTCCGGCCCCACCACCTGCCCGGGAAAATCAATAGTCGTTTCTATCGCGGGACTGTCTGACGGGACGGGTACCGTGACAATCTCTTCCCGTTGCTGCGCCTTTTCAGGGTTTTCTTCCTTTAAATAGAAAACAACGCTTGTTCCCGACCGCATAAGCCTGGCAAAGTTGCGTGTCAGGTAATTCTCTGTTGCGCCGCCGCCCAGACGCTTCATCTTAATGAACTTCGATTCTTCATCAAGCGGCATCGAAAGTATGCGCAGAAGATCATCCCTGTATGGAACCATCCTGTCAAGTCGGACCTGTTCGAAAAGGTAGCTCCAATTGATAACCGACGGTTTTATAAATATTTTCTGTTCATTCAACTCCACATCGGGGAATTTCCATCGTATATGACTTCTTACCGCCATGGCACGTTCGTACGATAAGCGTGAATTGGTCCGGAACGATCCGATAAGGGAAGAGCTTCCTTGAATGACAATGGAATCCAATGCGGATCTAACCGTTATATCCCGGAATATTTCTTCCAGTTTATTCAATTCGGCCTGGTTGGTGCAGTACTCCCGCATCAGAAGCGAACTGTTGTTGGCAAAATAAAATACCGCAGTCAATGTATCCTGCCGATACCCGGGAGACGCGGCATAGCTGTAGTTTGTCGCCCCAAAAAACAGTGATATCCAGGACAACATGAGCGTGCGCCATAGTATATGTCTGTTCAATCTGTTCATTTTTTTATTAATGTGGTGCTGATAATTACAAAGAAATATATTCGTGTTCAATCAGTTTCAGGAGTACAGAGAATGCCATAACTGGTTGCGGATAAACTCTTTAAATTTTGTCATCTTTGATTTAGTGAAAAACGCTGTAAAATTAGACTTTGTTATGCCTGATTTTGTGGTAATTAGCTGTAATATTAGTATTTTGGTTAAGTGCCATGAATCAGAAAAACGATTAATTATCAGCGACATACATATGATTTACAATTATATAATGTTATGTATATGTTATGTAGTATAGTAGGTCTCTAATTCGATTGATTGAAGGTAAATGCAGATTGAGAAAGGGTATGGGGATTAGTTGCACGGAAAATGCATACTTTTGGCATACAATTCAAATTCATATAGCCGCGTGTAACTTTCACGAATGAACGGCAGTTGTCAACATGTTTAAGGGATTGTTGTTTTTGTGACGGAAATTATGAAACAGACTATAATTTTGATATTATGTCTCTTGGGGTGCCGCGTGGCGTCCGGAGAATCATTGGCGCCAGACTCGCTTTTCATCAGGTTGGATGCGTCGATCGCTAACCGTTCGTTTTACATAGAGCAAAAGAACGATACATTGATCGAGCTCAAAAACCGGTTGCTCAATGCTGCTTCGCTGGAACAGAAATATGAGCTTTCCAAAGAATTGGTCTCTCAATACAGCAATTATGAAAACGCCCCCACATTATATTATGCCGACCAATGTCTGGAGATAGCCAGGCAATTGGGCGACCGGAACCTCATTACGGAATCTCTCCTGCGCCGGGCAAACTACCTGCGCTTTTCAGGGCTTACACACGAGTCCCTCTCCATCCTGGAATCAATTGATCCCGATAAGCTGCCCGTTGAATTACGGAAAACGTATTATAAAGTGTATATGCACGTATGCCACAGTTACACCAAGCTTCAGAATGACTCTCACTACAGGGATAAATACATAGAGCTGGCGCTTCGGAATGCGGATTCATACCTAGCCTTGGAAAGAGGCGACGAATCGGAATATTTAAGTGTCCAGGCTTACAAATTTTATTTGGAAAAAAATTACCAACAAGCCATCAATACCATTAAAACCCTGCAGAAAAGGGATGACGTCAAGCCTTATATGAGTGCCGAATATCTGTATTATCTGGGGTTGGTTTATCTCGAACTGGGGGATAGCTATAAGCGTGTGTCTCTCGAAGCATTCATAAGAAGCGCGATAATTTCCAATGAGTTGGCTATGACAAATTTGCTGTCACTTTTATATGTAGGCAGATTGCTGATCAATTCTGACAATCCTTACGCATACATGGCCGATGAATACATAAATGTTGCCGTCGAAGATGCGGTTATTTTCGGAGACAGTTATAGAGCGGATCTTATCAAATCCACCTATTATTACACATTGCAGATCAATCTGGAGAGAGCTGAAGCGCGCAAAAAAACGTTAGAAATAGTCGCTGTTGTCGTTTCCATCTTTTTAGTGACGCTGGGGTTCTTTCTGTTTTTGTTGCTGCGCAGCAACAAAGAAAACAAAAACAACCGTAAAAAATTGTCGGTAACGAATGCCCGCCTGCAGGATTCCGCATTGAGGATGGAGGCATATCTTAAATTATTCATCAACCGAAATTTAGTACAGATAGAAAAGGCAGAAAAATACAAAAAACAGCTATTGAAAATGCTAAACGGCAGTACGTCTTGCGAAAAAATAAAGCAGGATATATCCTCTATGTTCGATATGAACGAGGATTATAATAGCCTATTGGCCGATTTTGACAAATCGATCACCGACCTTTTTCCCCATTTTGCCGACGAGGTCAATAAACTGCTCAAGCCGAATCAGTTATATACGTACGATCAGAATTCGGCCAATAAATTGAATACCGAGTTACGTATATTGGCGCTGGTAAGACTGGGCGTTGCCGATAACAAACAGATCGCCTCCTTTTTCCGCATTACGCTCCAATCGGTGTATAACTACAGAAGCAAGGCCCGGGGCCGGGCCGTAAACGAAGATACTTTCGATGACGATATAATGAAGATTTTATAGACTGAATCTTGGTAATGGGAGGATTACGGGTAGACGAAACTGCGTAGCTGGCTTAAACCTCGCCTAAATTTGCATTTGAAGGGCATTTGCTGTTAATTCCGAATCATTTTATCAAATATGGGAATTAGATTATATCAAAAACGCGAAGCTGATTTGTCGTTACACAAATTCCGGTTAACTTCGCAGTGTCGGTCAACACAATCCCGACTGTTTTATGGGCGGGTAATGTTTCAAATTAGGGGATTGATAAAATCAAATGATTAAAACATTGATTACCAAGAATTATCTTCATCGTTTCAACAAATTAAAAGCGACTATTTCAGTCGCTTTTATTATTTTTGCACCCTTAAATCCTTCGAAAATGAATTCTCCGAGTGGATTTTTGACCTTCATGTTTCAAACTAGGGAATAGTAAAAATAGAATGTAAATATTGCGGAGGAGTATGTGTAAAAGACGGAACGCAGAGCAACGGCAGGCAACGCTACAAATGCAAATCGTGTCATCGAAAACAACAGGTACTATATAGTTGCTGACGCTAAGAGAGCGGATCGTCCGTCGCCCGCTTCCATACGCTGCTGGTAAACCGCGAGTTCCATGCGCTGGACGATATGCCGGGATCGACCGGAGCGATCCGATGCGGCAGGTGTTTACCCTGTGATATCGCAGCCTGTCGGACAAAAACGCCGAGGTACGGTTCATCGTCCGGGATAATTTCGGACAGCAGACCGAACTGACCGTGAGTTTCGATGTCGGGCGGAAAGAACCGCAGACGGAATAGAATACGAATAAAGAAAAACAATTAAGGGGCAGGAGTGTTTATTTCCGTTCCTAATTGTATATTATGAAGTCTGTTATCGCAGACCTACACCGTTATCAAAAGCAAATATATATAAAATAAATTTCAATGACAAATACACGAAAGCAGGATATGTCATTATTCAGGTTCTTTGTTATATGAGAAAGCAAAGACGCAATGACATATTACTCGGGATGATCGCGAAAAAGCTGAAAGAGTTGCGAAGTGCGAAAAAATTGACGCAAGTAGAAGTTTACCGACAAACCAAGATTCATATAGGACGCATAGAATCGGGAAATTCTAATATTACGATGAGTTCTTTATCCGAGTTGTGTAAATTCTATCAGATTTCTTTTGAGGATTTTTTCAAAGAGATTAGAACGAAATAGGAAACGGCGGACTTTTCAGTCCGCCGTTTCTTTTGTTTACCGATCCTTGTTTGATCGGTAGTTCTGTTTCAGCACTTCACGCATTCCCGCTTCGGGATAGAGAAACACCCGCCCGCAGACCGCCGTATGGGATATCTTATTCGTTAAGAACATACATGTGTATGTTATTTCAATGGATGTACGAGTAAATCAAACTTGTCACTTTTATTGTCAAGTGAAACATCGTATTCTTCAATTTTGTGGCTATAAGCCCATGTGCGTAAATGGTCTTTTATGTCTGCCTCGATATATGGCCCGTAATAAATGGCTTTTAACCTGTTGCCGCAAGATATTTCTAAAAATGGATCGTTTGATTTTGCTTCGCATTTACATATAAACCGCCACTCCTTTTCAATACTATATTCTGCAATGTCTTTAAATAAGAATGCCTTGTACCAATACAATAAATCGGGGAAAGGCATTGTAGATGGCAATCCGTTTGATGTCAAAAATGAATTTACCAACCACCAACTTGCAACTTCTGTCGCATTATACATAGTATCCGAATAAACCACAGGAAATAATGTCGGATTGACTTTTTCATCCGGATTATCCGCCTCTTTCTCAATAATCAGTCCTGTCAAATCGCCATGTACGAGGCTTTCCCGCGCTCGGACTACTACGGCGGCTCCGTTACCATGCCGGATATTCAGGAGCAGACTCCATAGCCTTGCGGCGTTCCGGTTTAGGTAATCCCCGTTTAGACACTTAATAACTATTAGCGTGATAGATTTTCGGATATGACTTTCGCCGTTTTATGCTTATCGCACATGCGCTGCAATTTGTTTATGCCTTATCCCCAGACGAGGGGTTGGGGCATTGCAATACAACGTATATAAATGTCTTCCGTTGCAGTCGCAGTGGGTACCGCTTGGGCTATCATTCAATCAATCCAGATTTTATCCTTATATCTATCGTTTCAGCTCCCCATTCAGTCGCAGTATGACATTTTACTGACTTATAGCTTTCCCGACATGCTACACTCCCTGTCCGGTTTCCCTTTCAGATAAGTCGGTTGCTTACAGGCATATAAACACGCGCCTGGTGTATGCTACACACATTTATCAAGTGCCCTTACGGGCGCACGTCCTGCACCGCCGCCCCGTTGATCAGTTTACCAGCGCCGACTGATGCGTCTGGATGATCTCCGCGAGCTGGCCCATCAGCCCGAACAGGAACAGCAAATCGTCGTCGACCAGCTCGCGGTCACCCTCCAAAAACAGTCGCGGGCCAAGGTCCGCATAGCCATGACCTCGTCCTTCTTGGATGCGGCTATGAACTTCGAAAACTGCGGGAACGTGAGCTCGCCCAGGTAGGCGACGTAAACCTTCCTCTCCCCGCACTCCGTGTCCCCGAAGACTGCCATCGGGTACACCTTACGCAGCTTGCGCTCGGCTTTCAGACCCTCGACGCGCTCGCGGATGCGGCACGCTGCTCCAGGGTCAAACTCTTCTCTTCCGTCATATCTCGTGTTTTTATGGTTTATGGAAGGATAGAGGCCCCGCCGGGGAATATGTTTACGGTTGTGGCAAAAAAACTTCCGGACCGGGAGCGTTAAGCGTCATGACGTTCACGGATACGGCGTTGCAGCACCGAAGAGGCGGTAAAATGAACCGTCCTGCACGCAGGAATCCTCATCGAAACCCTTCGGTGCGGATCGTAGCCGTTGTGCTCGGGCCGGTCTTTCGGAGTGAACGTTCCAAACGAAGAGATCGTAATCCTCTCCCCGTCGAGGATTGCCGTGGCCAGCCGGGCGAAAAGCGCGTTGACGACAAGTGAAACTTCCTGCTGGGATTTGCCCAGATCGCGGGCGACGTCCCGAACCAATACTTGCTTATTCATAATCTATATCTTTAGATTTATGGGACTATAAATCCACGAAATTTCCGGCTCCTGTACCGCACAGAAACCCGGAATCCGCGATCATCCATTCTATTTTCTATATCGTTGGTCCGGAGAGCTTCCCGAAGGTTCCGGCCAAGATCTCCGAAGACCGTCCCACACACGACCGCCCGCTCGGGACGAAAGTCCGAAGCCGAGCCCTTACGGCACCGGATATAGCCCGGAATCGCCGCATAGATCTTCACCTTTCACTACCGCGGCTCAACGGGTCAGTACATATCCTCCCGCACGAACGTACCGTCGGCCGAGTAGATCAGCTCCAGCCCGCCCGTAATCTTGATCTCGTAGCCGCCCCGTTCGCGTTCGGCTTTGTAGATTTTCGCCCCCGGATAGCGCACGGCCAGATCCTCGACGATCGCCGCCGGCACAATACCAGCAGGCAGAAACGAGTAGCCGCAGTCCACCTTTTTCCACTCTCCCGAGGCGTGGAACTCGATGTCCGTGCCGTCGGAAAGCTTTACCTCAAACTCGCGATGTCCGTCCTCCCGCTCCCGCTCGGCATAGATGCAGCTCGCACCCGGGAAATAGGTTGCAATGAAAGTCTTCGCCCCGGAAGGCAGCCAGAGACAAGGAATGCGCATCTCGGCCAACGCGCAGTACAGCGCAGCTCCGACGACGACCACGCCCGCCGCAAGCGCATAATATCGTTTCTTCAACTTTTTCATACCATTTTCTGTTTTTCAGGCTCCGATACGTTCTCTTTAGGAGCGATCCTCCCGCACGAACGTACCGTCGGCCGAGTAGATCAGCTCCAGCCCGCCCGTGATCTTGATCTCGTAGCCGCCTCGTTCGCGTTTGGCTTTGTAGATTTTCGCCCCCGGATACCGCACGGCCAGATCTTCGATGATAGCCTGCGGAACGATCCCGGCAGGAAGGAACGAATAGCCGCAATCCACCTTCTTCCACTGGCCCGTGCCGTGGAACTCGAGGTCCGTACCGTTCGACAGTTTCGCCTCGTACTCCCGGCGGCCGTCATCGCGCTCCCGCTCGGCATAAACGCAACTCTCGGTCGGGAAATACCGCTCGATAAATGTCCTGGCCTCGGCGGGTAATCGTCGGTAGGAGATGCGCGAGGAAGCGCATCCGGTCAGTAAAAGCAGGCTGGCGACCATCGTCGCCAGCACCGTCATAGATTTCAACGCTCTCATCATCGAACGGGCTTAAAGGATCGTACCCTCGGCGGCGATGCGCAGTTCGATCTCGCGGTTGCCGCGTTCGAGTTCCACGAGGTAGTATTCCGCAGTCGGGGTCTGCACGTACTCTATATCGTCGATCGAGAACGTAGCCCACTCGGAAGCCGCGATAGCGGCCGTGACGGCCTGCGGAAGTTCCGGGCGGCGGATGTCCCATTCGGTGTAGACCCATTCGTTGCGTCCGTTGAAATAGACGTCCTTCTCGCGGTTCTCATGCCATATCTCGACCTCCAGAAGACCTTTGTCGTAATCGTACTCCACGATCCGCGCCCCGGGGTATTTCGACGAGATGAACCCGGTGACCTCCGCATTGACCAACTGGCCGTTGCCCTGTGCGGGTATGTCGGGCTGCTTGAGCGTCACCGTGCCGTCCAGCGTGACGTCCACCTTCACGTCGCCCTGCGCCGACTCCAGATCGAAGCGGTAGAACTCCTTGTCGGGGGTCTCGTAGTGGTCGATGTCGTCGATCCAGTAAGCGGCCCACTCGCTGTTCTGAAGAGCCTGCATCACCGTCTGGGGAACATCGCTGCGCCAAACCTCGGTCTTGGTGTAGACCCACGCTCCGCTGCCGTCGAACAGAAGCTCGCGCGGCGTGCGGCCGTCGATGATATCCACTTCGGTCATGCCTCCTTCGTAGTCGATTTCCGTGATACGGGCATCGGGATAATTCGTGCGGATGTACTCCTCGATGCCCGTGGCGGGCGTCGACGGGATATAGTCTCCGTAATCATAGTCGGGTGCCGAGTCCGTCAGCATTTTGACCAGCACGCCGTCGGCCGAGTAGTAGAGGTCGATCTCCGTTTCGATGCCGTTCTCCCGTTTCTCTACTTCGATGACGTAGATCGTCTCCACGCCTTCGCGTTCCAGCATATCCACGTCGTCCGTGCGCCACGGAGCCGAGGCGTATTCGCTGGCATTGAAAGCTGTCCGAACGGCCTCAGGAAGTGCCGTGAAGGGAATGTCCGTTTCGGTCATGTACCACGCGCCCCCGTTGTCGAACCACGCCGCGAGGTCGATACCGGCCTCGGCGGCACGCGATTCGGGCAGCGAGAAGCTCGCTACGACATATTTGTTCTTAACCGTCCACCGCACATTGGTAGCGTTGGGGTACTTTTCTGTTAGGGCGGCCTGCGCCTGTTTGCTTACGGCGGGCTCGCGGGACCCGTTGTCCTCGTTCTTGTTGCAACCTGCCAGAGCCAACGCGCTCACGAGCAAGGTCATCAAAATTGTGTTCCTTTTCATAAAGTTGTTCGTGAAAATTTATATAATAGGTGAAAATCGGGGTCTTATCTAAGAAACAGGGGGCCGAACCGAGACGCACCGTCTGCGGGATTATCGCCGCTTGCGCGTAAGGCCGATTCCCTCGTGGCGGTGCTGCGCCGTGAAATCCTCCAACCGTTCCGACTGCGGCACCGTATGGAACCACTGCAACCACGCGCCGAAACGGTCCAACAGCCATTGCAGAACGCGGCGAAAGGCATGGCCTATGGGAGAACGGGCATCCTTCATGGTCGGGCTGTCGTATCGTTAATCGTCGTAGCCGATCACGTTGAACTTGGTGTCGAACTTGATCTCCAGACCGCCCGACAGCTCGATCTCCCAGGTATAGGGGTCGCGCTCGATCTTCTTGATGAACTGCCGGCCGAACAGTTCGTTCGCCGCCACGAAATCCGAGATCTGCTTCGGGACGATGGCCGCGGGAACGGGGGCGTACTTGCGCTCCACGCTCTCCCACTGTCCGTCGGAGCGGAAATCGACCTCCGTGCGGTCGGTGTATTTCACCTCGTACTCGACACCCATAAACTTCCGGTCGGCCACGATGTAAGCCACCGTCAGCGTGTCGAAATGGGTTTTCAGAAAGGTCTGCGCCGCCTGCGGCAGGCGGTCGAAGGTGATCGGCTCCTCGTGTCCGTCGGCACGGGCCGGCGCAAGGCCGCAAAGGAGCAGCAGGGCCGAAAGGAGCAGTTTTTTCATGGTTTTCATAAGATCGTTTTTTTAAGTTGTCGAATAATCATCCGAAGCTGCCGGCAGCGCTACTTTTCCCACCAGGCGATCAGCTCCATGATCGAGAAATAGAGCAGCGCTCCTCCCCACAGGGCGATGCCGACCACGGCCGCTGCGACCGCCACGATCCGCTCGGCGGCGGATTGCCTTCCGCCGTCCTCCTCCGGCGTGCCCGGCTTCGTCCCGCTCATCGGGTCGGGTGCGATCGGTTTTCGTTCCGTGCGTGTTCGCGTTCCGGTCGGTTTTCTCTTTTTTCTCTTCTTTCTCTTTTTTGCCATCGTACGCTGCCGTTTTCGTCCCGCGCGGCGTTTACTGTATCAACAGCCATAATGCGAGCACGATACCCGCGAGGTACAGCAGCCGGACGAAGTACCGGCGGAACCTCGCCCGTCTCCGTTCCCGCCTGTGCAGCCTCCTTACATCCCCGTTATAGTCCAGTATGGGCATACTCAGGCGGTAGTCCTCCCAGCGTTCGGGATCGTTCGGACGGTATGTATCTCTTTTTTTGCCCATGAACACTCTCTCGGGAGCCGATCGTTACGATCGACCGGGGTTATCTCGTTTCTCATATTGCGTTTTTTCGTTCGTTCTTTCCGTTACCGTCCGTTATTCCGGCATATCGTTCCGCGCCGCCCCGGCCTTTCGGGCCGGGACGCGCAGACCGCGGGAATGCCGGATCCTATTTGCGCACATTATCCCGGATGCACCTTATGCCATAACCGAAGGCTTTGGATTGTGCGGCGACGTTCAGCGGCATTACCGTCGTTGCTATAGTGCCATTGTCTATGCGAAGCGTCGGAGTATAAGCCTTATCCCTGTTACCTGTGGCAGTGGTGCTACTGGGCATATTTGTCCAATAGTAGGAGACACGGCCTACTGCCTCCGATTCTAAGTTATCTTTATGGCGAAATCCGCCTGCTCTCAGGAAGTATACTCCTCCCGAGGGATCGTATGCTCCCCTCCCTGACATGGGATTGGCATAGAACACCCAGCCGTAGATGGATCGGAGTCCGGAGTTATCCGTAAAGGGCGAGTTGTAAATATCGCCGAAATAGGAGTTGTTTCCCAGCGGTTGGGTATACGTCCTCCCATCATATGTCATACCCGTGAACACATCCGGATCGGGAATGCGGTAACCTCTCGGGCACGGATCGTAAATGGTTTTGGCGAACTTGTAGCCGTCACCGATCGTGTAGCCGGAGCTGCCCGTAAGCTGGGCGTTCCAAAGGTTGCAGTAGTTCACGGCAGCACCACCCGATGCTGCAGCAATCCAATTACTAATACTCCCACCACAGACGAAGCTGTTCGGATTCTGGATGGCCTGGCCGATCGTATATCGGGATGAGCTTGTTCGGAAAGGCGTCGCGAGCGGAGCACCATCCTTGTCATATAGGGTCTTGTTGACTATCGAGCCGTTTTGGTTCACAGCCGCCGGTATCGGGTCCTTGCGCCCCCACTGGTAGAAGGGGTTGTTGCCGGAGGACTCGATCTCGACACGGGGCTGTTCGAGCGTGATATCCCGGGTAAGGCCGCTCGCCTGCGTGATGCGCACTATCGCCTTGCGGCCCTCGTAGACGTCGACATCGCCGCTGCACCAGCCCAGGTTCTGGCCCTGCAGGATAAACTCTTGTCTCGCTACGTTCGTGATCTTGCAGTCCCTTATGGGGTCGTACGGGCTATAGGTATCCTGCACTGCCGGAGCTTCCTCAGGATCGTAGTCCGTAATCCAGACATGCCATGTCCAGATGATCTTGTCATTATGATCGTACGCGGCAAATACGACGTTGCCCTGCATGGGGGTCTTCAAATCGGTATTTTTCGGTACGTCGAAGCAGATATAGCAGTCGGGGTTGTCCGTGAAGAACATCCTGGAGATCATATTCGGATTGTCCTGCCAGAGCACGCGGACATCGCTGGGATAGCCGTTCGAGTAGGCAGCGTCCGTACCCGTTAGCGCGACTTGATGCGTTGTGTTATATTGCAGGTCCTTTTGAATCCAGCCGCTATGGATCCTCCTATTATCGTAATCCAGGAACCAGCTCAGCCATGTAGTAGTAGTAGTAGTAGTAGTAGTAGTGTTTCTGTTGTAAGAGGTGGTGTTCTCGTCCGTTATGTCGACGCATTCGCCTATAAGGCTGTTGCCGTACGCATACGGTATGCGGTAGTAGCCCGGTGCGGAGACGATGTAGCAGTTGGCCGTCTCGCGGGTTTCCAGCCCTTGGGAATGATCTCTCGAAAGGTCGTATCGCGGAGACGAATCCTGATTGGGCTCGGTAGAAGTGCCGACTAAGGGGCGACCATTGAGCCGCTCGTTATAGGGGTCTTCCGTCTTTGTCAGAGGCATGGGCTCGAAGGCGATGGAGAAGTCGCCGGAGCCGTCCGGGAACGACGTCTCCTCCACCGTGATCCAGTCCGGTTGGCTCGTCCCGACACCATCCTTGTCGACGAACCCGGCTTCCCACGGCAGTTCTTTGCTCGTTCCGTCGGGCATCACGACGTTGCTGCTCACGCGCTGGCTGAACGATCCGCCCAGCTGGTAGCCCGTGACATCATGCACCGTCAGGGTCGCCCATCCCACGGGTACGAACCGCTCGATATTGCCGCACTTTACGCGCAGCCACATGCCCTGCGCCGTGGCGTTGTCCCCCGTCTTGAAGTGGAGCATATAACCCTCCTCGAGAGAGCTCTGGTTATTGAACGTAAAGGTGTTACCCGGTATGTCATTCCCGTCCTTGTCCAGCAGCTGCACGAGCTCGGTCGCTACGGGAGCCGTTCGGGCGGCATTGAGCAGCGTCACGGTGCTGGTTGCCGGAGCTCCGTCCGGGTCGTTCTCGGGCTGGGGCCACGAGAAACGGTAGAGGGGCTGCGCCTCGGCTGCGGTCCACACATAGGCCGTATCGCGGTCGGCCGTCACCCCGTACTGTCCGTTATACTCCCAATTCTTGCTCCAGTCGTCCAGAATCCCGATCTCATAGACGGCGTTGGAGGGGTTGTCCAGCGCTTCGTCGATATTGTCGTAACCCCGCTTGTAGATGTCCTTCACGCGGAAGACGTAGTGCTTGCCACGCTCGAAGGGACGGTAGGCGGTGATCTTACCCTGTTCCGTCTGGTCGTAGGTGAGGCAGTAGTATTGCATGGGGCCGCTCTCGGTCTCGGCGACCCGCAGCAGGACGTAGTTGAACGCCCGGTTCGTCGGCCAATTAGCAGGCTGCGCCGCCTCGTAGGTGTACAGCGCGGGAAAACTCATCGGGTCGGCATCCGGGTCGTAGCCCGGCGCGCCGCTCTGAGAGAGCGCACCCTGTTCGTTCTGCGAGGCCGGCGTGCTTGCCGTTGTCCACTGCGTCGTTGCGGGCATGTGGTCGAGGTAGGTGCTGCGGACGGCCGTCCACTCCAGCGGCCCGCCCGTCTGGGTCAGCGAGGGGTCCAGCACCACGCTGATCTTGGCGCACTGGAAGCTCATGCGAACCTGTACGTTCTGGCCGTTCCATACGGCATCGCCCGCCATCGTCAGCGGGGCTTTCATATCGGCCGAAGTGCCGTCCGCGGCGCTGCGGGGCTTCAGCGTACTTTGCGCCGCAGCCATATTTTGGCCTACGAGTCTCTCCGCCTGGGTCACGGTTGTCGGGTCGAGGTTGCACAGCACGACGATCGTCTCGCCGTTCTGCGGTGTGAGCTGCCGGAGGCGCAGCGTGGGCTGCTGCGTGCCGTTGCCCATGACGGTCGCCACGACCTCGGCTCCCGTGATCCGGTCGTCCGTCTTGTTCCACGCGAGCACCACGGCATTCTCGATGCGGCACTCGTCGATGGTCGCCCCCGAATAGGTTTCCACCCGCTCCGGGGCGGGAATGTAGAGGGCGAGATCGGTGCCCTCGTCGGGACCGCCCGGCCCGACAGGGTCTTTGGCACAACTCCCCAGCAGCAGCGCGAAGACCGCCGTCAGGCAGAGCAGGGAATGCAGTCCCCGGAGTGCCACGCCCGGGGAGCGCCGTGCGACGTTCTGCGCCGCACATAGTCTCTGTTTTAATACTGTCCGTTGCATTGATCCGTTGCTTTTATTTTTCGTTTTTCTGTTCGTTTTCCGTATCTTTTTCCGCCCCGGCAGAGTCCGAACGGGTTCGGCTCTGCACCCGGCTTATCGAAAGGGTTCGTTCTTTATTCGTTCCTGTATCTGCCGTTCGCCCTTCGGGGTCTCTATTGCTCCTTCACGGGGCTGACGGAGAAGCCGTAGCTGCGGTGGAAGGCGTTGGCCTGCGTGTCGACGCGCGTCTGATTGCAGTACATGCTACTACCCGTACCATTATCCGAGCCCGAAACCGCGGACCAGCAGTAATAGCTGCCGACGGCGAAAGGGGTACCTATCGTGTAGTAGCGAGGGCTCGAAGCGGGGAAATAAATGGTTTCGCCCGTACCGTCCGTATTGCAGTAGAAGTGCCAGCCGTTGTCCCATGCGCCGGAAACATTGAAATCGGTAACGGTGGAGGTAACGTTACCAGTAGTCGTGAACCCGGTGAAAGCCCCGCTGGGCGGCAGGCAGAACCCGGCCGGCGAGGGATCGTAGACCGTCTTGACGACCTGATTGGTATTAATGCTGGTAACGTTGCTGTTTGCGGACCAGAGGTTGTAATATTGTCCATCCATACCGTAGGTGGTACAGAACCCAGACGGATTCTTGATATACATCTGAATGGACGTTGTACTGATCTGACGCGAAGCGCCAGTGATCGAAGACCAGGCATTCGGCCCGTAGGTGGGCTTGTTGACGTTGCCATTCGATCCGGGGAACGGGTCCTTGCGGCCCCACTGGTAGCAGGTGCTGTTGGCCGATATTAAGGCGTAGTCCTGCTGGTCCATCTGCAGTCATTACTGAAGGGACCCCGTACTCAGGAAGATTTCCTAATCCGAATGTATTTGCAACACCTGTATTTGGCTGTCCGCCGAGAAGATGAAGCAGTTCCTTATCACTTAACTGTGCCATAAACTCATCCAATGAAAGCTTTCCTTCAGCTACATCAATGAACTGTTTTCTTCCACAATTATCAAACCATTTTCGACGGGAACACCAGCGCACTTCTGGCACAATACAATCCTCTTCTTCCGTTTTCAGTTTTTCAAATGCACATTCATTCATATCATTGCATTCATACTGAGGAAGCATTTCAAAGGTACCATCAGAAAGCATACGCTCTTTCAGACTTGTTGGAACCAAATGCGCTGATAGCTGTTTTACAATTATATTTTCTGTAAGCTCGAATGTATAAGCGGCTTCTTCTGTATCCCTTACAGAGATTCCAATGTAAAATCTGTAAATTCCTTTTTCCAGAATATAGGCTGACTTCTGAATTTTCCCGAGATCATCATAGGAAGCCATGTCCGCTTTTTCAAATGACAGATAAACTACCTGTGTTTCTCCAGGCTGAAGCAGACGGGTTTTTTCAAAAGCAGCAAGCCGGAGTGCCGGATTACCAAGAAGACCCTGTGGTCCGTTAAAGTAAAGCTGTACCACTTCTTTTCCTGCCATGTTCCCTGTATTGGTCACGTGAACTTCTGCAAAAATATGTTTTGAAGTTTCCCATACAGAATCTGTATGCACTCTGAAATCAGTATAGGAAAGCCCATATCCAAAGGGATATATAACCTTTTCCTTTGCACCTGGAATCGTCTCAAAATAACGGTATCCTACATAAATATCTTCTGTATAATTTACATAGTCACAGGATTCATGAAAATTTTCAGTTGATGGATAATCATCTAAGGAAGCTGCAAATGTATCAGTCAGCTTGCCAGACGGATTTCCTTTTCCCAGAAGAAGCTCTGCCATGGCCAGCCCTCCTTCCATTCCCCCCTGCCAGCCAAGAAGGGCGGCTGAAATCCGGTCATCATTTTTTATCCAGGAAACATCTACAATTCCACCGACATTCAGAACCACTGCAATACGGTTAAACCGTTCTTTCACCATGTTCAACATTGCCTTTTCATTCTCTGTCAGAAAATAATCTCCCTCTGGAAAGGCTTTCGCAATCAGTTTTGCCATGTAGTTATCTTCCAGCTCTTCCCTTGACATTTCGCTTAACTGACTATCAAGGCTGGAGCGATCCCAGCCTTCTGATGAAAAACGGCTTATTACAACAATTGCCACATCTGCAAATGCTTTTGCACCGTCAGCAAGTCCTTTTGGAAGTTCAGGTTCTATTGTCATACCTGGCATTGCACCTTGCCTATACTGTTCCTGAACATTTTCTCTGTAAAATTCTGCCAGGGGTTCATAAAGCATAACTGCATTTCCTTGCATTTTAAACCCATCATAAAGGTTATGCACGTAGGAAACCGCAACATCACCACTTCCTCCACCGCCTTTTACATAATCAAAACTTCCTTTCCCAAACAGTGCAAGTCTGGTTCCTTCTGCAAGAGGCAGAAGCTTTTTCTCATTTTTCAACAGCACCATACCTTCTTTTGCAGCTTCCTTTGAAAGTCTGATATGCTCCTTACATTCCGTCACACGTCTTTTTTCCTCTAATGGAAGATTGGGTTGAAATCCAACACGTGTCCATTTTCTCATTTTATGTATTCTCCTGTCATATTCATATATTTATTTCTGTAAGGCTTGAACGTTTTTACTCTTAATCTTCAATGGCAGCTTTTCTTGAAAAAATAGCATGAATAATTTCCGGATCAAATTTCGGCTGTCTGTCATACGTATACAGTCCGTTTTGTTCCTGTTCCACATCTGTAAGCTGCGTATAGCAAAGTGCAAACATGTTCTCATTATCCAGTAAAACATCTGTAAGCTCTTTCAGACGTTTCATGTATGCTTCCGGTGAATCCGGCGTATTTCCATATCCCCAGGCATCCTTGCTCAAAGACCAGCCAATGCCGCCATATTCGCTGACAAAGAAGGGAATTTTTCCATTATATGTCTGCCGTTCTTCAAATGCCGCACGGAAATCAAGCCTGTTTGATTTTCCAACCTCTTTGTAATGCTCTGCAAAAATCTCCGGATCCTGTTCATAATCATGCAAATCATAAATATCGGTGAGCACATGATAATTTCCGCTGGTGTCAATACAGGGCCGGGTTGGATCCGCTGCTTTCGTTGCCTTATAAACTGTGGCAAGAAGCTCATCAAACTGTTTTCTTCCTTTTTCATCCCAGGTTTCATTAAACGGACACCATCCAATAATCGCAGGATGGTTAAAATCACGGTCAATCTCTTCCAGCCACTCTGGAAGGATTCCGTAAATGCTGTCTGCATAAGAGTGATCCAGTCCCCAGTTGGGATACTCTCCCCAGACGATATACCCCAGCCTGTCACAGTGATACAGGAAACGCTCTTCAAATACTTTTTCATGAAGGCGGGCACCGTTAAATCCCATTGCCAGGGATCGTTTTATATCCTTTTCCAGTTCTTCATCAGAAGGTGCTGTGTAAATTCCATCCGGATAAAAGCCCTGATCCAGAATGAGACGCTGAAATACAGATTTTCCGTTGAGCAGAAACTTTTTGTCTGTAAGCTGTATGGAGCGCAGTCCAAAATAACTTGTCACCTGATCTTCTCCATAGCTTAAGGCAAGGTCATAAAGATCTCCCTTTCCAACCTGCCATAAATGCTTTTCTGCCAGCTTCACCACTGCCACTGCTGTTCCGCCATCTGAGCTCACTGTAGCCTCTCCCATTGCCGTTCCCTTGTAGGACGCTTTTACCGCAAAGGTTCCTGCTCCCTGAAGCTCTGCAAAAACAGTAATTGTTCCATTGTTTATGTCCCCATAATATTTTGTTTTTATAATGTGTGTGTCAGGAACAAATTCCAGCCATACGGTCTGCCAGATACCTGTTGTTCTGGTATAATAACAGCTGTAAGACTCATAATGGGTGCTCTGTTTTCCGGACGGAATCAAGCGGGAACGGGTGTCATCTTCCACATGAATTGTGATCACATTTTTTCCGGCAAAAAGATACCTTGTAATATCCACAGAGAAAGAAACATATCCCCCTTTATGAGTGCCACATTTCTGTCCGTTCACATATATTGTGGTAAAATAATCTGCCGCGCCGCAATGCAGAATCACAAGATTTGATAACTGGGCTTCTGTAATTTCAATTTCTCTCCGATACCATACAGAATTCATGAAATCCGTGTAGCCAATCCCGGACAGCTTACTTTCCGGGCAAAAAGGCACCTGGATTTTTTTTGAAAGGTCTGCTTCCGGCTTGTAAAGCTCCCGTGCTTCTCCACTTCCGCCATGATCAATTTCAAAATCCCAGCTTCCATTTAAATTCAACCAATTTTCACGCATAAACTGTGGTTTTGGATGTTCGGTTCTGTAAATCATCTTTTCTCTCCCTTTATTTTTTTTCAAATAGGCGTTTGCGGAACGCCACAAGCCGCATAAACACGGCATTTTTTTATTACAAAAAAAACAAATAACCCCTCACTGGATACGGTATAATAGAGTTGTCGAGAAACTATAAACCATACACCAAGAAAGGAGTTATTCTAACATCTATGATACCATATAAACAGCTTTCTTTAGCAGATATTTTTACAGATTGCCAGGAGAAATTTGGAAATAACAAACCTGCGTTTCTATCCCTATTAGAAACGCATATCGATATTGATGAGATTATTCCGATTTCATTTCAAAATCATTTTTATGCATCAGACTTAATCCTTGCTGGTATCGCGCAACTTATTACCATTGTTCTTGCAGACAGTATCAAACTTAGATACAAAATTGTAAACGAGCATTGCGAGTTTCGCAATTACCTATTTATTCTGTAAAAAGTGTACACCCCATATCACGAAATTCCGCTATTTTCTTTTCCAGCTTTGGAACAGGACAGTCAAGATACTCACTGATACAGTGAATGCACCAGAAAGTCTCAGCTCCCCGGTTAAATATCCTCTTATAAAGACCAATTTCATCATGACTCACTGGACGGTTGCACTTCACACAACATATGACGGAAGTATTTTTAGTATCTGTCATTTCCATATTCATCCTGTTTTCACTCTTTTTCCGGTAAGATCATCTCTGCAATTGTAATCTTGCACTCATCTGGCAATACCTGTGTAGAAAAGGCATCCTGGTAAACACCAATGCTTTCCCCGGTAACTGCATTTGTAAATTTCATTTTTATTCCGGTTCCAGAGTGAATTCCAAGATCGCAAAAGGAAATTTCCATAGTATTCAAATAATCACTTTCGTATTCCAGATTAAAAAATGCAAGGGCAATTCTGTTTCCGGACAGAAGCTTTGCCAGAATATACCGCTTATCGCCCATATTGTCCACAAGAAATGCAGGGCGATACTCTTCATCCTGATTAATGGCAATCAGCCCTTTG
>OGCO01000100.1_pt1 | contig 133823 bp, 120 predicted proteins | sample 1570171 | NCBI WGS metagenome assembly OGCO01 (sample SAMEA4370583, study PRJEB24528) | human gut metagenome
AAAGGCTTCGTCGGTGAAGTCTTTCATGCTGGCGACGGTGGTGTTCAACGATGCCGCCGCATCTTTAGCCTCTTGGGCTGTTTTTTGCGCTGCATCGAGATTCACGACCGGCGTTTCTATCGACGTCCGGGTGGGAAGATCGCCGGATGAACTTCCGGAAGTCCAATGATAACCGGAAGGATGCAATTCAATGAAAGTGAAGCCGGAGGTACGCACCGTGTACCTGCCGCCGCCGCGAACGTATATGTATTCCATCGATATCTCTATCACCTGTCCGATGCTGCCGACGGGCGTACTCTCTGCAAAGCTGTAAGCAAAGGAATGGATATACCTTTTGACGGGTAGCGTGCCCCAACGGTTCCCGTTCGACTCCCAGGCGCAATTGCATGAGAATCCCTGCGCATGAGTGGCCCAGGGAGGCTTCCCGCTCGAGCCTAATACGGTTCCGATATTAAAAGTCGCTTTATAATCTGTAGCATTGTATAAAGTGAATGTTACCGGATAATAAGTATCCGGATCGAGCGCCGTAGCGTCGATCGTAGTGATCCGGAACTGCCCGGACGAATAGTACTGAATATTTTTCAGCAACGTCGTCTTCGCATCGTAGTACGTTTTGAATCTCGCATTGAAAACCGACCCGGTGATCGTCGAGGTCGTCGTCATATCCGCCAGCAGCGGCGTGATGTATGCGCTCAGGGCATTGTAGACGTTCAGATAATCGGCGGTGCTCAGTTGGATCGTATCGGCCTGGGCTGTGAGGATCGGTTTCTCGCCCTGGATGATCTCCCATTCCCGTTTGGCGTCCTGTTTCTCATTAGGGGTCAGCTTGTCGTCGTTGGCGATATCGGCCAAGGCGTCCAGGGCTTTGTCCGAGTACTCCTTCTGGTCATTGTCAGATATGGAGTACGCTGTAGCCTTATTGCCCTGCTCCAGCTTGACTCCACACAAATACACCTCATTGTTTCCTGAATGAATTCTAAATAATACTCTGTTATCTCCGCTCGGACTGACAGTTCCCAAAGTTAGGAATGTTACGAAAAAACGCTTCCATTCCGAAGTCAGAACATACCTCATACGAGTATCGACAGCGGAACCGACGGAGGCATCTCCGTTGGTAGCTATAATTCTTTGACTAATTACAGGATGGCAGTAGGTGTGGACATAGCCCTCCCCTTTGGCCCAAAAACTAAGAGTATATTCTTCCGATGGCGTGAACGGTACATTCACCTGCTGGCGAACTTCTGCATAATCGGCGGAAGTCGGAACTTTACAGTATACGACGTTTAGACCTAAATATTGTTCAGACAGAATTTGCCCTTCTCCGCTCCAATGATCGGAAAAATTTTTTGTGCCGTTCAGAATATTCACTCCGCCAATCTGTACGGCATCCACCGCGGCGTCAGCCGCATTTTTTGCCATTGCATCCGCGATGAGATTGGCGAACCGGCTCACTTCCGCGTCATAGTTAGCGAAATAAGTATTGTAACTTGACCGTTGCGCATCGGTCAGGGTCGTATCGGAATCTATATTGACCGCAACCGTCCCGGACAGGAAGTTTTTCAAGGTATTGTAGGCGGCGGACAAATCGGTAATCGATACGCCGTATGTCGTCGCATCGTCCTGGTAAGATGCGTATTCTTTGTCGATCTGGGCGACCTTATTGCGTAGCGTGGCCTTTTCTTCTTTGGATATTACGCTATCCGAGGCCATCTGACGCAGCCTGAGTTGGGCGTCATTCACATCTTCCCAGTCGGATTCGGAAGCGGTAGAACCCTCGGCTTTATTAGCGTTACTGATATAGATGACTCCCGATGTTTTAATCCATATATCATTTACGCTATACGGAACGGCGGGGGTGCTGTCTCCATAAAACAGCTTAGCTTTCGTTCCGGCCAGTCCCAATGCTTCGCGGGCTTCTGATAGAGCCTGCGCCGCACCGCTATCGGCAACTCGTAGCCATTGGTATGTATTGTTTTGATATGAAAATTTATACCGCTCCGTAACATTTTCCCCGTCAATGACTACAAATCTGTCGTAATAATCCCCGATATGGCGATTCTTTTCTTCGGTGCTCGCCCATTCGTTTGCAGGGGCATTATTGAGCGTAGGCACTTCCGTCCCTTCGTAAGATGTAATCGATCCGTCGATCTGGCTTTGCAAATCCGGGATGATCGTATCGTTAAGCACGTTTACCGCCGTTTGCAATTCCTGCGACAGTTGATACGCCCCTTGTGCGGTAGTGTTGATTGCTGTCTGAATGTATTTATTCGCTTCTTCCAACCGGGTGTTAAATGTGCCGTAAGCCGTGTTGAAAATGTCGTATTTAGAATCCACGTCAGATTTCTCCGCAGGAGTGGCTATGCCGTCCGCCGATGCTGATTGGATCGATGTCAATAGGTTTACGACAGCCGTGTCGAAAGCGGTTTTCGCCGCGGCAAGATTCGTCTTGGCCGTGCCGGTCAGCAGCGTATTATTATATACGGTGCTGTATGACGTATCGACGCTTTCTTTGGTTTCGTTGACCGTATTGGTATACTTTTCAATGGAGGCCGCTTCCGCGCGATCCACAATCCCGTCGGCAAAGGCTTCGTCGGTGAAGTCTTTCATGCTGGCAACGGTGGTATTCAGCGATGCTGCCGCATCTTTAGCGTCTTGGGCTGTATCTTTTGCCGTATCGATATCCTGTTTCACCTCCGGCCACTCCGAAAGATTCTTCAGTCCCGAACTGTTTTTACCGATTATTACGTCGGTATTCATCCTCATTCTCGGTTTGGTATCGCCGGGGGCCTGTTGAAAGGTGATGTAAGTCGCTTCGGGATCATCCAGGTTTCTATCCCCGCAGAACATATCCCCGTATACATACTGATACGCGCGGCCCGTTACGGGATTTACCCCGATCCCGATATAGTTTTTATCCGTCAGGTCGAAGGAGTCTATTTTTGCTAATACCTGTATGGAGCCGCCGTCCCTTGCATCTATTACGATTGCCGATTGGCGGGCGACGTCGGTTCTGTTACCGAACTGCACGATATTGTCCCCTTCCGCGGGAATGCCGCTGCCGTCTTTATCTGTTTTGGAGATATCCACATAATCGTCTCCCACGCCGGTAACGAGCGCCCAAAAATATTTAATGATGCTTTTGTTATCGGCGGAGTAACGTTGGCATCTTGCCTGATCGCCTACGACAATACCGCTATATCTCGTACCGTTCTTGTTGTCATAATAACAGCGATAATAAGTGCTTTCCTCTTGTACGGACGTACATTCGAAGCCTCCGTTCGAAAATACCGTTTCTCCGAGCCTGAAAGACATCTGATTTATGATAAGCTCGTTGAATACCGCTTCTTTGCGAATGATTAGCTTGTCCGCTTCCACGACACTGCAGCCCGTGCTATCCTGATATACGCCCGCACCGGCTCCGCTGATATTTCCCTTGCGGAAATTAGCCGTAGCGAACTTGCCTTTCGCAATAACATCCGCGTCAGATTCGACGTTGCCTTGCGCCGTAACGCTTCCTTTCGCATCTACGTTTCCCCCAGCGGATATATCTCCCCCTGATTCAATATTTCCTCCTACTTGCGCATCCCCGCCAGCGGTCATATCCTGGGCGGCATTTATGTTGCCCGCATTGAAATCAAGGGATTTCCTGCCACCTTTGGGGTGGAAGTCCTCCATACTCCGAAGTGCAGAAAAAACGTTGTAATCGGTGGGGGCCGTGTTGTCGTATCTACTGATAATATAGATGCCTACGCCGGATACAACACCGATTCTTTCCGCATACTGGTTTTCCTTTATGTTGGTTTCGATGCTGCCCAAGCGGGAATAAACCGTATTATCGCCGACGGTGTAGGTGGCGATATACTCATTGTACAGCTTCTTTTCAAATCCCTGAATCCGCGATTGACGACCATCAACACCAAAATTGCTGCCTATAAGAAGCACCTTTTGTCCGGCTTCGTAGTTTTTATCGTTTAGCTGGCAATACACGGGATTAGTAGGACAATCATACACGTTGGTATCGCTGCTATTTTTTATCGCCCAAGATTTACCCACTTTCAAAAGATCCTGTTCAGCTTCAGCAATTCTTTCTTTGGGTAATTCTATTCCGGTTAATACCATTGTGTCGCCCACATCCGGATGCAAGTCTTTGTTGGGAATAATCAGGACATTCCCATCCCCGGAGTTTTCTGTCTTGGCGATGACTTCAAATTTTTTGTTAAATCCGTCTTCAGGTTTCCATTTTTCAGGGTCTATGACGTTATTATCGTTGTCGATAAGGGCTATTTCAAATTCTTGGTCTTTAAGGCTTCCGCTTGTAAATACGCAACGCAGGGTTTCGCCTACGATGGTGTCGGATGGTAAAAACGGCGTATTAGCGCATGTCATTACGTAAGCGTCGAAAGTATCGCTGCTTTCCGATCCTTCCAACTTTCTCTTAATGGTAGTAATATCGGTAATCGTATCGGTGTTTTTAGGATACACATCCTCGAAATACACCACTTTCTCCACAACATCGCCAGAGGCTATATTCTCCCATGCATCAATGTACTGCATCCCATTCGGAAGATGCAGCCGTTTTTCTGAAACGTGATTAGTTACCCCTCCCTGCTGAGTATTACCATAGTCGTTAGGTATGTTTCGAGTCGATCCGAAAACAAAAAACCGAGTTCCGTAATTCGAATCATCCCCTTTTTTGGCCGGGATGGAAGAAACGACTTCTCCGCGCTCGAATCGTTCAGGAGAACCTAATTCCAACTTCCCGAAATAGATCCAAACTTCCGCGCCGTTTTCAATCGTCCACCATTCGACTTCGAAAACTTTAGCGATATTTGCGAGCCCATCCCAGCACGAATCGCCTGCGAATGACACAAGTTTGGTCATTTTATCAAGATCGGCGGGTACGGCTCCCACTTTCCAGTTCGTCCCGCCGAGAAACCGGTTCATATTGTCGGCGATCAGATTCCCAAAGGACGCCAGATCGGTCGTATCGCTAAATGTCGTTTCCGAAACTTCTCCGGCCAACCACTGAACACAACAACGTTTCATGTGATTTTGCTGCGCCCAGAAATTAAGCGTGTATTTATATCCACCCGTATTATTGTCAAATTCGGGTGTCACGTTCGACATGATTTCGAACTTGCGGCCCTTATAGATTATGTATGAACCGCGAGGAAAACTCGTTTGATTTTTTAATGAAAAGGGAAGTTGAATGTAATAATCGCCCATTAGGACGAATTTTATGATCGCGTTCTTACTGACGCGAACATCTATAATTTTTATTCCGGAAGGATTATATATAGTCATTTCGTCGTAAAACTTCGTAGCCTGCATCATCACAAGCACACAACAAAGATCAATACGTTCGGCACATTATGCAAGAAACTTTAAATAACATTTGTGGGTAATAAAAATATTACCTATTTTTGCATTATAAATGAAAATAGATATGCCGACGATATTTATTATGTTTGGGTTTCGTTTTTTGTTTTACTCAAATGACCATGATCCGATACATATCCATGTAGTCAAGGATAACATTAGTGCAAAGTTCAATATATTTCCGGTAGCTTTAGTGGAGAATAATGGGCTGAAACCCGCCGAATTAAAGATGGTAGAAGCTATTATCGAGGAGAACCAGGAAGTAATAGCCGAACATTGGAATAAGTTCTTTAATAAAAGTAGGTAGTTATGATAAAGGTCGAAAAAATATGGATTACGAATAGCGCCGTATGGATTCGCACGGATGATGGAAGGGAAGCATCTGAGCGATTCGTCGAGTATCCGCGTTTGAAGTGTGCAACAAAGGAGCAGCGCGAAAACTATAAGGCTAATGCGTTCGGAATTTATTGGCCAGATATTGACGAAGATTTAAGTTATGAGGGATTTTTCAGAAAAAACAATAAAACCCCATTGTTTGAGCTGTTTATGTCGCATCCCGAATTAAATGCTTCTGCCGTAGCCCGCCGGATGGGAATAGCCCAAAGTCTTTTGGCGCAATACATAAGCGGAAATAAGTGTCCGTCGCCGGATCGAATGGAAATGATAAAAGAGGAAATACGTCGCATAGGCGCAGAACTTCAGCAAGTGTAGGTTCCATGATTACTATTCAGAATATCGATCCCCAAATGATTGCAAATAACCTTGAACCCGCCTATCCGACTCATTCAGGCGAAATTTTGAAGCCGCATTATAGTTTCATATTTTGTATTGGATTTAACTTATTCTGCCGTCCTTCTTGTCGGATCTGGCTCACGAAATTTAATCGCTAATTTACAGGCGCGAAGGCGGTAATTCTCAAATTGCGTGGCATTCCTATAAATTAGGTGGTAATATTCTCCAAGATCGGGAATATACAATACTACCATTCCTTTGTGAAGCTCAGACTTGAATCCATTAAGATTCGACAAGAAGGATGCTTTATCGGCCCCGGCAACCAGGAAGGTAAGCGTTAAATCCCGTTCGTCCGAAACAGGGTCTTCAACAATAACCTCTACGCCCGGTTTTAAAGGATCATCGTTTTCAACAAAATCTTTCAGCGGTTCAAACGTGAGAAATTCCTTGTAGCTTCCCGCAACCAATGTGACCCCCAATGATGAAAGGGTAATTCCATTTATCGTGATATCCGAAGTTGCCATATTACAAATTGTCGAGTTTTCTGTTCATGGACGTTAGCGTTTCGTTCATAGTCGGCAACACCCTTGTATAAGACCTGATGTCTGCGACATTGCCGTTAAGCTGAATCATAATATCCCTGATGTCGGTGGTTCTGTTTAGCTGTTCTGCGCTCAGGCTTTTCACAAATTCGACCGCCGCAAGGATATTGCCGGTTTTAGCCTGAACGTCCGATAATCTGCCATTCATTTCTTCTCCCTCGTCCTGGGACATGACCTGATATCCTCTTGTTGATGCGGTCTGGGCGGATACGTCATTATCAGGTGTGAATAGATCCAAATTATGTTTATTGCCTGCTTCCCGAAACGCCTCCAACATTCGCATAACATCGTCCTGCTTGCCTTCTACACTTGAAACCAACGAATCAATGATATTTGTGTACTGCTCAAATTGCTTTTCAGGAGATAATCCGCTAGCGTTTTCCATTGCCGTAAGCATTTGCTTTTGTGCTTCTTCAAAAAGCGGCGCAAGTTGTATTGAGTAGATCATATCTTTAGCAAGCTTGCCAAGCATTCCGGAAACACTGTCTTTAAATGATTCGGCTGCATTCGTACCGTTCGCAAACGCATCTACAAGCGCATCGGTCATCGTATTACCCAAATCACCAAAAATACCAGACAAGTAGTCTTTAGTCGCCTCGATAGCATCTTGATATAGTTCCCAATCATCAACAAGATCTTTTATTAACTCTTGGTTTTCCCCTGCCAGCTTGCCAAAAAGATCGGATTCGGTGAATTTTTGTAAGGCATCCATATTTAATTCACCATCATCAAATAATTCAGGCAATAAACTTCCTAACGATTCATATTTGGCTGACCGGAACCATGTCCCATGACGGGTTTTTACCGACATATTGGCAATAGATTCGGCGGCACTATCCCATTCCTTTATGCCCGTCAAAAAACTAAACTTACCTCCCCGCTTCTGAATCTTTGATAATGTTTTATTATATCTATCATAAGCCTCGGTAAAGACATTCATGTTTTCAGAAGCATTACGAAAAGCATCTTCACCGAATATTGTACCTTCCCACCCGTTAATCTCGCTTTCTCTTTTCAGGCGTATTATTTCGTCATTCAAATCAGCGAATTGACGTCGGGTTCGCTCTATGGCATCATCGCGTTTAAAAAGATTAAATAATCCTCCGATTACCGTGGTAGCCAAACTAATCCCCGATGTAATTCCCCCCATAACATTTTCGAAACTTGCCCCACTGGTTTCAATGTTACCCATTGCGCTGGCAAATGATCCGACACTAGCAGCAATATCGCCCATTGTTGACAATACATTTGCAAGTCCTTCATCGTATTCACGAATACCATTTGCGGCGTTTCTTGTGGTTTCGGCTATTGCATTGAAAGCAGTTGCCATCCCCCCCCAATCTCCCGTTTTAGCGGTTTCACTCGCTTTACTTAATTGCTCTTTCAGCTTCTTTATTTCGGCTTCGAGTCTGATAATCGTTTTTCTGAGTCCTTCCGCCTCCGATGTTGATGATGAGTCTAATTTATCGTATGCCTTTCGTGCTTCCTCTAGTTTTTTTTGAGCTTCACGCATCATTTCATCTAACTGCACAATAGACATATCAGCAAGTTGTTGCGCCCATTCCGACGCTTGCACCTCAAAATCTGCAAGTGCGGCATCTCTTTCCGCTTCAAGCATGGAGCGTTCGCCTTCGGTTACTGTCCCTGCTATTTTACGATCATATTCGTCTTTGGTAGCCTGTAACCGTTCCCGAAATGTCCCATATTTCGTTAAATACTCATTCCATGCCTTTTCTTTCTCTAAAAGAACTTTATTTTCCTCTGCTTGTTTTATCTTCCCCTCAAGTTCCCCTGCCTGATCTAATGTAATACTACCACCTTCCTTAGCGGTTTCGACCCACTTACGAAACTCTGCGTATTTATCTTTAATATCCTGGAATTTTCTTTCCTCATCAGACAAAGTATCATCCATGATCTGTTTCGATATTTTGTTGTACTCTTTAGCATATTTCAGATTAATCGCGGCCCTTTCGTCTGTAAGTTTCTGCTCAATATTTATTTGGCGTTCCTTGAATTTTATATCCTCAGAATAATAGGCTTCTTGTAGCTGATGGAGTACTTCTCCAGCAGACCCATCTGATGAGACACCTGTGGCGATAACGATCTTTTTCGTGTCGGACTTGAGAATATCCGAAGCTCCTTGCAGTTGTCGATAAATATAATCCTCCAATTCCTGAGGCGACAATACGTCACCATTAGGAAGTATAGGTGTAACAAGTAGTTCTATCTCTTTGCCTTCGGCATCTAATATGCCATACTGAGAGCTAAACACGGTTGCGATACCGTCCCCTGCGTCTTCCCATCCCTTTTTAACAAGTTCCGCAGCATCAATGAGCGGACGTGCCAGGAGGCCTGCATTTCCTTTGAATTCGGATGTCATTCGTTGTGCTGCCTCGTTTCGTGCGGAAGATGGGTCTTTATCATATGCTTCGTTCAATAGCTTTCTTTCTTTTTCAATAACTTGCAGTTTTTCCGTAATTTGCATGTCGAGCTCTGCCAATTCTTTTTCTCGACCCTCCTTCATAATATCGAGGCGCGACTGCTCAAGGGCGCGGTCGTTTGCGAGGATCAGCTCTGCAAGTTTTTTTTGAGCATCAGAAACGGATTTTACAGTTTTATCAGATGTATTGAATTGCTTTATTTTAGCATCGTATTCAACAATTTGAGCTTCAAGTTTTTTCCATTCTGCGGTACCTTTGAGCGATATATCCATCGCATCGATAGCTCCTTGTGCTTCTTTTTTTAGATTTTCCCAATAAGCTTTATTTTGGACGACGGCCGTGCCTCCTTCTTGTAATTTGGCAATTTGCCCTTGATTCGATGCGATTGTTTTTACGTTTGACTGTTTTTGCTCTTGGAGATAGGCTTCACTTTCGTTGTACGGGATGAATTGACCCTGTGCAGCCTTTCTTCTTGCTTCCTGAATCAGCCGGTCTATTTCCTTGTTTTGTTCGGTAAGTTCATCAATATTGCCCTGGAGTGTGGCTATTTTTACATCTGCCGGGGCTGCTGCCGCCATAGTTTCACGGAACGATTTTAATTGCTTTTCTAACTCATACAATTCGGCGTAATCGTCGCGTTTCCCGATCCATGTATTATGATATTGTTTTTCTCTATTTATTTCAGCAAGTTTATTGTTGTATCTCTTTTCTAAATCACGTTCCTTCCTGGCGTCGTTAATTCGATTTAACTCTTTCGTTAAATCAACCAACGACATCAATTTTATTTGTTCCTCGTCATACTTTTTCAGCAATTCAGGATAGGTCTTTATTAAATCTTCGTAAGCCTTCTGTTTGGAATATGCGGTGCTCACATCATCATTCATTACCGAATGTAAACTCTCGGCCTTGCTTTTCTGCTCGTCGAGTTTTTGGTGGTATTCATCCATCGCGGCATTCACTCTTTTTTGTGCGGCCTCTTGAGCTGAATCCGCCGTGATGAGTTTATACAGTCCGTAAGTCAAAGCCGCAATAGCCGTTGTGATTAAACCAACCGGGTTGCGAAGCATTGCGACTGTATTTGCCTTTATTGCAACGGTAAGGGCTTTCCACCCTTTCGTTACAAGCGTCATGCGAGCAGCTTCTACGGCTTGGGCAGCCGTTAGTTCTTTGCCAATTTTTAACGCTAATGCTTTTTGCAAAACAGCTTCACGCATAACGACCATATTGACACGCTGTGCTGCGACCGTAAGCATAATAGCCGCTTTGTACGCCCCATAAGTAGCAACTAACGGGACAAGGATGTCGAGTACTTTTTGATAATTCTCAACGAGCGAAATAGTGCCTTGCAGTACACCGGCAATAACTCCTTCCTGCGACTTTCCGATATCATTAAACATGGTATCAAGAGCATCGCCGAGGTTGGAAATAAGTCCTGTAATTGTTTTGGATTGTTCTTGCATGAGGTTGTAAAACTGTCCGCCTTCATTGGTCATTCCTTCAATGACCTTCTTTACATCCTCAAAACCGATCTTTCCGGCAGAAACCATTTCGTTAATTTCTTCGGTGGTTTTGCCGTACATTTTAGCCATTTCTTGAAGGACGGGAATACCCGAGCTTGTGAATTGAAGCATATCACGAGCATACAAGCGTCCTTGTACCGCGGTCGTACCGTATAAATAGGTTAATCGCTCCAGTGGCAATCCTAAGCCGGCCGCCACATTACCTAATCGCGTCAACGTTCCGGTGATATCTTCGGCGGCAAACCCATACGCGAGTAATTGACGAGCGCCATCGGCCACTCCTTTCAGGTCAAAGGGTGTTTTTGCCGCCAGATCGACCATTTCAGCCATAAGCGCATCGGCCTTTTCCTTGCTTTGGAGTAAAGTGGTGAAAGCCACTTCGAGCTGCTGAAATTCACCGCGAGTAGCAGCTATTTGCCTGACCAACCCGGCAAGCGAAACGCCTACCCCGATCTTTCCAAGTGTAGCAGCAAAACGCTGCATCGCATAGTCCATGCGGTCTGCATCTGTTACAACACTTGTTGTTGCGTTTCTCGCTATATTCCGAAGTTCTCTGAATTTACGAATCGCCTCTTCATTGTCGATGACTGCTGTTAGGTCTATCATAGTATTTCCGTTCTATTTTATTTGCCTCCGGCCATCCGAAGGAATAAATTCATTGATTGCGGGTCGTTTACATCTATCACATCAGGGATGGATGAATTATTATTTTGACCAGGATTATCCGTCTTGCTTTTATAATCCGTTTTAAGGGAATCCTTCATCATCAATTGGGCATTAGCCCAAGATATTTCCCATAAAATGTAGTCGAACGTCCATCCGTATCGGCTTGCGAGCGCGTCTATTTGTCCCCAGATACTTTGCCCTCCGTAGTGGCTATCCGCTTCGCTGCCGTATTCTGGGAAATCGTTACCCGCAGCGTTCTTACCAAGCGAATAGCGTCCGTAAAATCCTCATAATAGGACATGAAAACAATTGCGTAAAGAAGATTGACGCAAGCCTGTGATGTCATAGTAGGAGAATCGAGCAGCAGTTGTGTGCGGGCCTCAAACTGCTCATCGATTTCTTTTCGGGTTCGAAGCGTTGCGATAGCGATGATCTCGGCGACTTCTCGCGGTCTTTCGGCGCACAGCTTCCACATTTGCTCGACCGGATCTTCGGCGTTATCGTCCAATAGAATATCAAGGTCGAGAAGACGGCGAGTAATCATAGCCAATCGCCCAAGTTGGAGCGGGAATAGACAAAGCGTCACTTCGTTCCCATCCATATCCTCGATACCGAAGGACTCGTTATTACTTGTCAGAACGTTAATCGCTCGCTTATCCGTTACTGATTCTTTAATGTCTGTCATTTCGATAAAGATTTGATCCCGCCCCGGCCCCGCTCCGTGATGCAAGTCGTTAACTTTCCAGCGGGAAAAAGGATTAGATACCCAGAGTTGTCGTATATTCCGGGATCGGGATGGGCCACCATGCCACGCCGCCCTGTTCGGGGGCGAGCACTTCGGCTGATACGGCGATCTGCAAAGGATCGCTCACATTCAACCCACCCGTAAGGGATGCCGTGTATTTAAGGCGGGCAAAAGCTATTGAATATCCCGCCTTTGTGTCGAAAACAAACCCCTTTTCTCCTTCGTACAGTTCGCCCTTTGCGGGCTCATCCGTGCCAAAGTAGAACTCCAGAGTATCGTCGTCGAAATCGGCGATATTCCATGTGAGTTCTTGTGTCCCTGACGACGGGTCCCTTATCACAAAGAAAGGGCTTGACTGTCCTTCCCTGTAAAACTTATTACTCGTGGGAACCGAAAAGTTTGTACTAACACCGCCATTGTATGGCTGAGTAATAAGTGTATAAGCTTTAATGAGGTTGGTGGCTCCTTCATCTTGCACGCCTTTCGGAAGCGGGGCTCCTGAATGAACTGATGCCAATCCTATTAATCCTACTGACTGACTCATAATTTTAGTATTTTTTAAATTGAACTTTAATGCTTGAAAAAGTGTAGGAGACATTCTCCTCACTGATGATAGATTCGTCGCTCACATCAAAGAACCAGCGTTTATCAAAAGGATAATTACCTATGGATTCAAAGGCAATCCGCGTTAGTTCATTCAGACGATTGCGATTCGGGAAGCGCTGTTCTTCACGGTTAATTGTGGGAGTGTCGTCAGGAACGTAAATATTTACGATTACCGTCGCCACTTGGGAATCGCCGATAACGTTCGTTAACGAAGTCATTACCACAAATTCACCGGAAGGATTATTCGGGTAATGATCGGCGTACATCGTTGGAATGGCTTTCCCTAACGGCGAGTCACGAATGCGATCCCAAACGAGTTTGAATATTTCCGTAGAAGTCAGATTCATTACCTTTTTGATTTTAAGAATCGTGCGAACTCCGCTTTGAGCTTTTCTGCGGTGGCCTCCACCCAATCCCCGGAACCTTGCAATACATCGAAACCTTTTGCTTCTACATACCTGGCGTACTCCATACCGGCAACCCATACGAGATAGGTTTTGTTGGCAGGAAGTTCGCGCGCGACTTGAAGAGCATAAGAACGGGCTTTCTGCTGGGCTTCGGCATAACCGTTACCATTGCTAAAATCATCCATTACGACATTACCGTACTGAACTATTACATAGCCAATAGAATGGCGTAGGTTGGATGTCCGATCGGTATAGCTACCGTGTTCGATGGCGTATTTTACCACTCGTTCGCCGAGTGCTGAAAGCCACTCGACCGCTTTCCGGTCATACTCTTTCTTAGCTCGGACAAATTCAAGTTCTACCTCGCGCCAATTGGTACACTTTATAGCCATAATCTCGTGTCTTCGTAACGTTGTCCGCTTTTGTAAAACCCCTGCACCGGATACGATTTCCCCTTACCGTCCTCGGTTCTGTGTGCATGATCGAAAATGTTGATTCCTCGACTGTCGAAAATGCACACCTGCGTTCCGAGTTTGATGGGCGGCGTATTTGCCGGCATCGTAACCTCGAATGAGTATAGGAAGGCCTGTCCGTTTTCGCCTCGTACTTCGCGGGCCTGTCCGTTTTGGCGGGCATTGCAACGTCCGAGAACTCGCCATTCTCCTTTCCCTTCGATCCATCCAGGCGAACCGTCAGGATTAGGTACAGCGTCTTCCTCGTACCATATTTCGAGTGTGTAGGGATATCGGATCATCAGTATGGTAAAAACTCGATTGTTGGAGTTGCATTGAACTCGTCCGCAATATCGGTTAGGCCATTATCCTTTGCTATGTCGTGGATTCGACGGCGTAATTCATCGGTATCATAACCGAGCGAATAGCCGCCATTACTTTCAGAAGAAAGGACGATAAGCTGTTTCAGAACATCAATCGATGCTTTTGCGACAGACACCTTATTGCCGGTTGCATATTCATCTTCTGTCTTCAGTTCTGCGTCTAAACATGCGACAGCGATCAGGTTGTCGTCTACGTTGTAAGGATAGAGCCTTGCCGATATTGCTTCGAAGTTCGTCATCGTCGGATTGTTTAACCGTTCATCGTAGAGAGATCGAAAATGGCGATCTTGTTAGGCGCTGTGAAATTCGGAATCCATTCGGCCCCGTATTCCATGAAGCGCCCTTCGTCGGTGCGCCAGTTCGAAGTCCACATACCGCCTTCAAGTCGCGTATACGTCTTATTCGGCACTGGATCGGAGATTTCGTAAGGCTCGTGCCACATCATTTTGCCGATCTTATCCTGCGGAAGCAGCGTAATACGGTCGTCTTTGAACGTCAGCATGTCAGTCCCGTCAGGCATCGCTACCGTATCGTCGATGATACGAATATTTGGCAACCCGATGCCCGAAAAAACCTGGTTCGCCATCGCTTCAGTGATGAGTCCGCCAGCCATAGCCATTTGCGCGCCGCTCATAATCATTTTATAAGTATTGGCAAACTCTTTGGCTCCGACAATGTTTTTGTTGAACGTCGAGCGGGTCATTTCCATCACAGAGAACCGTCCCATAGTCGGACGCATTGCTTCGATCTGGGTTTTCAGGTAGGTGATGAAATTGTCCTTATCTCCGGCAGCGGGGGTGATCTTCTTGACCGGCAGCTCCATGTCGAGCAAAGTGATTCCCTGCGGATTGTCTGCGAGCGTCACGGATGCTTTGCCGTCAGAACGGAGATCTCCGACTACGATATCCATACGCTTATGCGGGGCAAGCCGGATCTGGCGTACATCATCAACGATATAGTCGATAATCGCATTCATGGCGGCCACCTGATCCGCGGGCTTCGCTGCATTGAATTTGTCGATAAGCGACTTAATCATATCCAGACGGTCGTTATCCATCTGATAACGGTCGCCCAGATAAGCCACTTCCCCATAACCGCTACCCAGCGATTTGCGTTCGCGCAGAGGCTTGTTGGAATTGCGGTCGATTATCGATCCGGCTGTTACGCCCGTAACCGTACCGAGATAGGTTTTGAATACTCGGGATTTGGTTTCTTCGAAATCGAGATATCGCCTCCAGAAGATTTCATCCTGTTGTGTCGCCATTGTGCGGTCAATAACCGCTTTGACGACATCGGCATTATTGAAAAGAATTTCAAGTGTCAGTTTCATTGTCGTCATGGTTTAGATGGTGAAAAGGAATCGAGACGTAAGGGTCTCTTTGTCTTTGTCGGAGATCGGGACGTATAACTTCGATTCCCGCACCTCATAGGCCTGTCCGATGGCCGTAACCGTTGCGCCGGGTTCCACCTTCGTTACGGCATAATTGAGGAAATTGGCGGTGGCTTTCGGGGCTGTGCCGTCTGCGGCCGCTGCTTCGAAAAGAACCGTACCGGCTTCTGCGGCGAGAGCCGCGCTCATCGTCAGTTCGTCGTAGTCCGCGTTGGTAGTGCTGATACTTGAAACGGTTGCGCCGTTCGTCCCATCGCCGAGATGCATACCCTTGTAAGCAAGGGAGCCCTTTGCGATTTTTATTTTCGTACCCGTAGTCACCTTCTCGACCACTTTGACATTTTTTACCGCGGAAGCCTTGCGCGTCGTTAGGTTGACGTACAAAGGGGTCAGCGGCATTAGCAGTGTCCCTTCGGGAATATTCGCATCCTCGAAGTTGAAACCGCCCGAAAGACGATAAACTGTATCGAACCGACACAATTCCTTCAGCACGTCTCCCGGGGTTAAATCATACTTAAATCCTGCTGGCATTTTTTACTTGTTTTGAGATTTAACAATTTGCTCTGTGCCCGTGTTAATCAGTTTGGCGATGTCATTCCCGTTATCGGTCATGCCGCCACCCTGCGCGGGCGGCTCGGAAAACTCGAAACCTGCGTCGATCATGTCCTGCTTTACATCTTTGAAATACTCGTCGAGATTTGCATCCTGAGCGATGTTCAGTTTTGCGGCGAATTTTTCGGGGATTCCGAATTCTTTTGCTTTCGTTGCAATCATGGCACTTCTCTGCGCTGCCAACTGAGCCTGTTGCAGTGCAGTGCGAGTTTCCTCTCTAAGCTTTTCCAAGAGTTCATCTCTGAGCGCCTCGATATCGAAAGGCTGATTGATGGGTTCGGTTTTGGCCTGTTCGCCCCCGGTAACAGGTGCCGCCTTTTTCAATTCCTCTAACTGCAATTGCAGCGCGGATTTCTCCGTGCGTACTTTGTCGATGTCGGATTGGAATGCTTTCAGCAGCGGTTCGACCCCGCTAATGGCGGTTTCTATTTGTGCTTCGTCGGTGATGGTTTTTTCCAGATAAAGGGCAACCCCATCAAAAGCCCTTTGCCCGAAGCCCAAGTTGGAATACTTGTTCTTCAAGTTTTCGAGAATCTTCTCTTTCATGTTCTTCCGTTCTATATGGTTTAGGATAAATCATCATATCCGCAACAAAAAAATGGGCCGCCGACTTTCGCCAGCAGGCCCAATTCCCACACGTAAATAAGTCCTTCCGTTAGTGCCTGTGGCTTATATCATCATAAGCACTTCAAAGGTCTGCACGTTCGGCACATTATCCAATAGGTAGAGCGAAAAAGATAAAAAAAATCATCCCATAAGCAAAATTTATGTCTATATAATTATTATAATATTTATTAATTTGCGGGGGGGGGGATTTTTCTCATTATATTTGTATTTCAATTTCTTAAACCTATTAAAATTTACGTTATGAAAAAGATGTTACTTTTATTTGCGGCTATTATTGCAATGTCTTTTGTTGGATGCGATAAAGACAATGATGAACCAGGAAGCGATGAACTTGTAGGGACGAAATGGTTTTATGAGGAAGGGAGTGTATTAAGTTCATACTTTTGGCAAGAAGACATAACATTTAATTCTGTCGATAAGTTCACTTATCATTACATGGAATTAACGAATTTGGTTGCAACTGATGAGGGCGAGGCGACAGGATCATATAAATATAATCCTCCTGTTGTAACAGGTAGCGTGACGATGGACGGAGTTAAAGCAAGTATGAGGGGTGAGATCAATGGTTCCCAAATGACCGTTTATATCAATGGGGAGAAATACGGTATTTATCAAAAAAAGAAATAATGAAAAAACTTTTACTTTTAACGATTATTTCAGTTGTCAATTCATTATCGGCCCAGAGAATAGCAGTCAACGAAATTGATAAATTTACAGGTGCTAAAATTGTTGAAACAAGCACTTTATTAACCAAAGCTCCAGATGTGACGTTTAAATTGCGGAAAGTTAACGATTCGCTGTCAATGCGCATCTTTATTGAAAAGATTAAAAGAGTTGAAATAAAGGATTCGTCTGCATCTATAATATTGCTTGTAAAAGACGGGGATAAGATCGGCTTACAGGGTAAGATCGAATACTTATCTTCCAAAGAACGCAATCATTCTATTCATTGGGGAGCAGGCATTTCAACAGGAGGGGCTATAAAGGTATCAAGTGTGACTATTGATGTTTATATACCTGATGATGTATTCGCAACATTATGCGACAATGACCTTACAGACATACGGATAACGGTCAACGGGGCAAACATTGACCGCTCATTAGTATCATATTCATATTCGAAGAAGCTTCGAAAGATGTTTAATCTTATGCAATAAATTCACGTTATGAAAAAAAACATTTTTTTATTGCTGTTTGTTTTTACATTAACCGAATACACAACAGCACAGACAACATCAAAAGGTTTTTTGCAGAGTGATTTAAAAAACATAGATGGAAGATCTAATCGAGCGGCTATTTTTTGCGCTGATTTGGAGGATTTTTGGATAACAAATACCGATGCTCACGACTACTTCACCGCTCATCTTGATTCTATTGGAATGAATAGTGATGTAGTTAAGCAAAAAGCAATCGTAGATAGTATATATGCAAGGCTGGGGAAGGAATACATGTTTATTAAAGGTGATTACCGCGACTATCCAACAATCATGCAATATAAAGCTGGTAAAATATTACTTCTTCAAGCCTTACGTGGAACATCTATCTATAATGAAGCTAAATTAAATGAATACGAAATGGTAACAAAAACTGTTTCAGACATAGCGTTACCCATTGCGTATAAAATTGCAGACTGTATTCCCGATGATATTCAATACATCGGGATTGCAGTGGCATATCCGTATCGAGATTTGACAGAAAAGTACTTAACTTTAAATTTTGGAGGAAGTATTGTGTTAGCTATTCCCACATCTGCATTAAAGGATTATGCACATACATATATTACTGAAAATGAGGTATTAAATCAATCAGATGTATATGCATGTAATAAAGACCATCCGTTTAGGCGCATCAAAATAAACTAAATTCGGGGGAAAATTAGTTAAATATTATAAACCGAGGACCCCTCGGTTTTTTTTTGTTTTTTTTCTTTGTGCGTTCAAAAATAATTCTTACATTTGTAATGCTAACACATATTTGAGGGTGCAAAGGCGCACCTGTATGGTGCTTTTTTTGTACCAATATTATACAGCGGTATTTCACCCCGTGCTATTATTATAATGATAATAGCGCTCACCCTCAAGAGTGTGTTAGCAGCGGGTCAGAGAAATGCCGCTGTTTTCATTTCTCATAAATGCTAACACACCATGTCTAACAACACAACCTACGCCAGCCGTCACACGGACTGCGGCTTCGCGATGGAGGTCATTTCCGACTCCTTGTCTATTTACAAAGTCTCTAAGCGAGGTAATGAATCGCTGCTTTGCATCAAGAACAGCCATGACGAAATCACCGTTACCCTTCGCCATGCAAAATTACTTCTCGAATCCCTATCGCGTCTCATCGAAGACCGCACCATCACCGGCCCGCAACCGGTTTACAACTTCAGAGAATGCGTTAACGCTGGTAGAATCGTTAAAAGGGGGTAGACATGAAAACATCTGATTTGCGAGACATTATGCGTATAGCTTGGCAGATGTGCCGGGCGACGGGCGAAGCCTTTGCAAAGTGCCTGCACAAGGCTTGGGAGTTATTCAAGCTCAAAATGAGAATGCGCACCAGTATCGTGCAGTTCTGGTATATCAAATCGAGCACAGGCGAATTGCGACAGGCATTCGGCACACTCAAAGACGATCTTTGCCCCGAAACGAAAGGCTCCAACCGCAAGCCGAACAAACACCTATTCACGTATTACGATACAATAGCCGAAGGCTGGCGGTCATTCAGAATGTTCAACCTTGTAAAAATCGCGTAGCCATGAACACACAGATATTTCAGTATAACAATAATCCGGTGACCTTCCGGATGGATGGCGGCATTACCTATATATCGGCTACTGAAATGGCAAAACCGTTCGGGAAACGGCCAGTTGATTATTTACGCTTACCATCTACAAATGAGTTAATTAAAGCAATTGTGAGAAAATCTCACATTTCAGAAAATCAATTAGTTACTTCTCAACAAGGCAGTTCTGTAAACGGTGGTGGCACCTGGCTCCACGAAGACGTAGCTCTTGATTTTGCACAATGGTTAAGTGTAGATTTTCGTCTTTGGTGTCTTGACAGGCTCAAAGAACTGCTGAAGTACGGCATCACAGCCACACAGCCGACCATAGAGACTATCATTGACGATCCGGATAATGCGATCAAGCTGCTTACGGCGTTGAAACAAGAGCGGGCCGAGCGTCAACGCTTGGCCGAGCAGAACGAACTACATAGACAACAACTTGAAATGGCGGCTCCTAAAGTTCAGTATTACGATACCGTCCTGATGAGTGAAAGCACGTACAACACTAATAATATTGCGAAGGAGTTCGGCATGTCCGCGAAGACTTTAAATAGTATATTGCAATCGAAAGGCGTGCAATACCGACAGGGCGGTCAGTGGTTGTTGTATCACAAGTACCAGAACCGGGGATTCACCAAGACGCATACGTATGCTTTTACCCGCATGGACGGATCTACCGGGACATCCATTCAGACAGTGTGGACTGAGGCTGGGCGAAAGTTCATTCACGAACTATTAGGAGGGATACAGGGTGGGAGAGTATGATTTCACAGTTACCGACGTGCTTAAAAGGCTGTCGGAAGATCAACAGTTCAGGGAGCAATTTCTATTGCTGATCGACGAATTGATAAGACTATTGAGGCTACCCGCAGATAATGCGAATTGAATAATGACAGGGAGGAATTTAGCCTCCCTGTTTTTGTAAAATATTCACATATTTTTTGTTCTCTTTTATCCAATACGGAAGTTTACCCCGTTTTGCCGCATCAAGAATACGATCCTCATTTTCATTAAGCCAATCATTGTAACCTGATGGCATATCTTTGACCTCGTTTTCGGGCTTCTCCCACCAATCTTTATTTGTCCCTTCGTTAGCAAGGATGGGTACGGCATAACAACGGCAATTCGGATGCCATCCGATGAACTTAAATGTTTTCGGATACCTTCCTTCCATCCGGTCGCAAATCTCCAAAGGCGCACGTCCTTTTTTAAAGCGCGGATACCAGTATTTTGCCAACCATGTGGCATGTGATTTGGATGTTTTAATATCGATGCCTACGACAAAATCAAACTGCTGCCACCGGATGTAATCGGATTCCCTGTATGCCGTATTTATGACCGTGCGGGTCATTCTAATTGCGTTCTGGTACGACGACCGGTAAACCCCTTGCCCGGGATGATACGCCTTCGCATTTTTCGACAATACGAGATTCCCGAATTTATCGCGCACCCGGCGAAACAGTCGATCTGGTTCGTTCAAATATTGGCGAACGTCTTGACTCATACGTGCCGCGCTACGGCCTTCGCTCAAACCTACCGACAGAGTTAGTTCGATCTGCTCTTTGAATTGAGTTGTGTATTTCCAGACCCTATCCGACAAGGTGTGCCCGTAAAACTTTTGCCTTCTGAAAGCCGCTAAAGCCTGTTGGTTGTGCTGGAGATAAGCCTTTTTAGGGGAGTCTGTAAGAGATAGAACCCATTCGTCATTCTTGGTGTTTGCGAACGCCCATTCGGAAGCAATGCCCCCTGTGATGATTCCGTACAACTGCGATTTAAAGTTCGTCAGAATAGCATTCGCATTTTTGCTCGACTGTTTTGACGACGAGAAGGAGAATAATTTCCCTTGTTCCGGATTGTAATCGTATTTTGCGCCTAATTGCAATAATTCGACCGCCGCAATACCATAGAGAGCGTCGATATTGCCAACATATTCAGCAATATGATCCTTGTGCTCTTTTTCCCACTTTTGATGGTCGAATTTATCGCGTGTCAAATCTTAAAGTTTAAAATGATGGCTCTATAATGTTGTTCATGGATTTAGCCGCCCGTTCTTCCTCTATCTGCCTTACTTCATCGTCAACATTGTCAACAAGCCCCACCAACGCAACCCCCGTTTTAAGTGATGCGACAGGCATCCCACAGGCATCGGTCGCATTCTTGATTTTCTCAGCCATGTCGTCAATAGTGAAAGGCTGTATCTCTGTTTCGATGTCAATAGTCTGTGAGGCTTGCATATATTCCGCATTGAGCGAGCCGATAGCGGATACAAGGAAGTTGTATCGCCGCTGGATATGCTCGCCGATAACCTCTGCGTGATTGTCAATTGCAAGGTTTGTACCCATAAAAAGAAACTGGAAAGCACGGCCGGACGGGACATCACCCAGCCCCTTTAAGGCTTCAAGGGAAAGTTGCGGCGTGTTAGTAAGTTGATAGGCCTTATTCCATAGACCGTCCAGTTCCAGGCGTACAGCGTCGCTTGCTTGATCCCAGTTCAAATAATACACTTTACCCCCATTGGTGATTTTTATGAGACGATTTTTGCCTGACTGTTGCGGAGTGCCATGTATTTCGCCTTCGAGTATTAAATATGGGAAAAAACAACGATCAATGCAGTCCGCAAAGTTCGACATAAGTCGTTCTAATCGTTCCCGAATGGGCTTAATGTTATGACAAAGCGGTTTTGAACGCCACGAGTAAATTGTAGGATTTTTATCGAACCCATGTCTAAATTCACTAACCTTTACCCAATCTGCATCCATGCGCCATTTATACACTTTATCATCGGTTACGGTCATAAAAAACAGGGTTTCCGTGCCGTCAATATCTTTCACCGAGTATTCACGGCTCAATGCAAGATAGTCGCCGGTGTCATCGAAAAACGGGTATAATTTATCTCCTTTGAATGGCGACCATATGGTACATCTAAGTTTGAATTTGGGAATTACGGTTCCTCCGAAGGTCTTTTTGACTTGTTCGAGTATTTTCCGCCAAAATCCTTCGTCCTTGACCACATACCAATATTCCACAGCCTCAGTCTCGGAAAACCATGAACGGACAAGACGCTTGTTTACATAGCGCATTTTATTCTTCCGGGTGACGCTGTTTACAATAGATAAAAGAGCCTTTTCTTGGTCGTTGTTCGGCTTACAGTTAATTTTAGGATCATTGCCTACGAGCCAAGCCGTATGGATGTTCGTAATATCCTGCTCCAACGGTAGCGTGATGCGGTTTGTGGGGTTAATGTCGTCTTTTTTGTAAGTAGGGGGGATTGTTTTACCCGTTTTAGGATCTTGTCGTGATTCTTCTACGATTACCTTGTTGTCGGGACGAATGTTTTCGTCCATGACTTCATGTTTGTCAGGGTCCCAATCATTATAAAGAGCCTGCACATCAGGCAAAGGCGTGCGGCGATACTTGAGATAATTAATTTTTTCAGCCTCCGAAGGGAGGGCGAGTATTTCCTCCAATGTTTTCATGTCGTTTCGTCGGTTTTGGTGTCCTGCATCTACGCAGGATTATCAGTAATTAAAAATATCCTTCGTAACTTTTGGGAGCCTTATAATTTTCCCTGAATTCCGCAGTGCCGGTCAGCGCATCCGGCGCATCGTCGTGAGCATTCTTTCCTTCTTTCGTGTATCCTGTTATGGCTCGATAAAATTCCGGCCACCTTCGATCCCATCCGGAGGGGAAATAGGTGATATTATTCACATCAGCCGACTTCGTGAATATCCGTACTTGTTTATTCTCAGTCTGAGCGAACCACGAAATACGGGTCTTACTATTCCCCATCAGGCGACATTGTCTTTCTACATTCCGGGCAAAGCCACGTCCCCCGTTATTACTTTCAATATTAGCTACTTCTATCCGATGTTTAGAAAGCATTTCGGCGGTCGCGGGTTCCGTGTACTCCATAGGTTTTTTTGTATAAAGCACGTCGATCACATAGTTCCCTTCAGGCTGCTCTACATAACAAATGGCACACAGGTAATCGTCGCCGGTATCTGCTGTATCCACATAGGCTTTACGCATAGAGTCACTCGCATAAGGTATTATTTCATATGTTTTGAACTCCCGATACATCAGACCTTCGGCTGGCTTGGGGTCTTGCATGTATTGCGTGTTGAAAGTAAATTCATCCGCATCCCGATATACCTTCAATTCTTTTAAGGGGAAGCGGGATTCCCATAACGCGTGTTCAGTAGGCAATCCCTCGTCTACGATGGCCGAGAATCTCACAACATCCCATACTCCCCCTTCTTCGATTGTTCCCTCTGTATCCAACAGATATCCGCAGAAGTCGTCCGGAGCAAGCCTCTGTGCTGTCACGATAACCGGCGTACGTGTATCGTTAAGGCGATTCTTGAACGTAGATGTCCACAGCCCTCCAATCCGGGACTTAATCGTGGTCGAAAAGGCATCTTGAGCCTTCATAGGATCATCTATATTCATCGAACCGCTAAACACCTCCGCTCCGAGCTTACCGCATCCAAACCCCGTAATTTGACCCATAAAAGGCGCTGCATAGAACACTCCGCCAGCAGAAGTGGATATACTCCCTTTTGCGTTATTCGATAGATCTACATGGGGGAAAAAAGCCCGATAGTTGGGATTTTCCATGATTCTGCGAATATTCGTCGCGTTGCGGGTCGTAAGCTCATCGCTACTGGACAGGTGCATGAATTCTGAATGTGGATTGATAGCGAACCCCATCGCAGTGAAGGACACCACAGCTAACTCCGTTTTTGAGTGGCGCGGCGGGATATTCAATATTAGTCGATTAGTGGGATGTTCACCCCGGAGTATTTGATCCAGTTTCCGACAGATTTCCCGATGATGCTGAGATATCAGAAAGGGACTCCTGTTCACCGCCTCAAACATTGCAGCGGCGAATGTTAGAGATCCCTCTTTGAGCAGCAGGTCGCCCACCTTCGAATAATCATCCATCCGTCTTTCCTTCTTTTATTAACTGGAGTAATCTGTCTGTACTTAACGTAGGTTGCGGGATGTCGTTCCCTTTACTGTCCGTATTGGCTATTTTTGAAGGTGCATTATAACCAAGCATATTCACGATACTATCGAGCGATTTCTGTTTGTCATAACAAACGATTTTTACTTGTTCGTCAATAATGATCTCCCCCTCATCAGTAACCCGCTTGGTTTGTTTAGTCTCAACCGACTTGATACACGCTTTTTCATCTTCCGTAAGGACTTCAAACTCCTTGAGCGACATCCATCCACTTCGAATACGGGTAGCATCGGAGAATGCGATCTTCTGGTGTTCGCGAACAATCTGGAGAGCTGAAATGCCGGCGGCCTCGGCAAGGTGGCTCTTGAGATAATCTATCCGCCCCGTTACTGCCCCGTTATGAAGTAATTCTCCTGACCTTTTCCAAATCGTTTCTTCGCTCATGTTCGAGCAGTCATAGGCAAAGCGATACGCCTCGGACGCGTTACCGCATTCGAGGTATTTGTTACAGAACTTCTCCTGTTTTATCGTCAATCCCTTCGCCATTTAACTATCCGTTTTTATCCTATCGTTATGCCACTCCATGAGCCGAATAAATACCGACTCCACCTGTTTGCGGAAATGCCGATATTGAGAATACCAGAATGCCGCACTTGCCCCGATATTGCTGATCGCTGTAGGGGATTTGTATCGAAATAACTTCTGAAGTTCATTACGAACACCTGTACGTATTTTACCGCCGGCAAGCGTTGCAGGAGAGTACAGGTATAGGATAATGAATACGAATTGTTTCTTCAGGCGACCGGACTGTTTAGACTGACTTTTATCATCGGCGACAATTCGCCTGAACTCGTCATAAAGTAGGGGTATCAACGACATATCCGAAAATTTAGGCTTGCTCAACAGAGCCTCTTTTTCGATGGCGTCCCGCTTTACGAACTTCACGTATTTAAGTTCCGATATCTCCTGAAACATAGGTGTAAAACCTTATATTGCAAAGGTCAGTACGTCCGGCGCATTATGCAATAGTTTCGAAAAAAATAGCACCTTTAGGGAAAGAATAACACGGGGAAAGTATGCGCTTAATTTAGCTCTTTCATCCTATTGCAAATGCCATACAATCGATGGCAGAGAAAACGCGCATCTCCGAACTTATCACACATTTGGAGAGAAGGGTTGCGGGGGTATTTTACCCCCGCAATTACCCCTCTAAAACCTGAAGCAGTTCCTCTTTTATCTGTTCGAATTTAGGCTGGGGTAATTCTGATTCCAGGTCTTTGAGTAACTCTTTTATTTTACTGTCCCGATCCTGCGCTTCATAAGCGCAAATATCTCCTTCGTTGTTCATATCAATAGTCTTTACATTTACAACAAACAAAAGGGTGTATATATTCCCATAGCAGGGAATTTAGATTGCCGGTCAGGTAAGCAACATCTTCGCCGCCTATCTTAAGCCCTTCGGCAGCGGCGATGTGATCGGTCAAATGCCTTAATTCGTGCTCGAACGAGTTTAAGAATTGCGCCGGCGACGAACTCCGGGCTACGACCATAACCGACCGGTGCGAATTTGAATAAGTCAACCCCGTATCCAGTGCACATTGGGTCATATTATTGTAGGCCCTGTTCATAATATCGGGCGGGCATCCGATCCGGGATAGGGAGTCCATAATCTCGTCCGTATAGTAGCAAGTAACGGCAAGATATATTCTTATCTTCCAATCGTATTTGCGTATGCGTACCTCTGCGGTAATCATTCTTCGATATATTTTTTTATACGCTTACACATCTTCCGACGTACGAACCTGGGTAAGAAAGTAGCTTCCTTGTCGACATACTCCAATAACCGCTGATGATCGCTGGGGGACATGCTGCCGATGACCGACCGGAGGCTTTCACCGGCTAATAATCTTTGGGCATACTCGTTCATTTCTTCGTCTTTTTAGGTTGTTCGTCTTCCTGATCGTCCTTGCCCCAAAGGACATCGACGTTCAGATACAAAATCAGCCAAAGCCACTGCACGAGCGTACAATTTTTGCACTTATCTTCTTTCCCTTCAATGAAGTCGGACACACGTCCGGCTATTTCAAGCACATCGTCATCGCCTTTAGCTATGGATTTGGAATAATCCAGGATATACTGTTTCAATTCTACTTCTTCCATGATCTTTATATTTAATTTGAATAAAATAAGGGCACTCCGACATGATTCGGAGTGCCCCGCCGGTTACAGAAATTCTTCCCAGGCAATAGGTTCCCCCTTTCCTATGCAATCCGCATAGTACCGGGTAAGTGCGATGCCGTCATAGCCGTCCGGATCATCGATGTAAGCCTTCACATACTGCAAAATGGCAGCTTCCGAGGCTAAAGGTTTCGGATAAAAGTCCGAATAGGCCATATTAGCGACGTACATACAGTCGTATCCCTTCGCTTTCTCAATTGTAATTCCATTACGTTCGAGGGCCTGTTTTACCTGCTCGTGATCCCAATGATGACTTGTGCCGTCGGTATTCTTCATCCTCTGGGGGTTGGTTGCATACTCGGCCAGCTTTTTACTGAAATGCCAGCCGTGATTGGAGAGGTATTCTCTCATACCTTCCGGCAATGCTTCGTAAACATCAAGCCGTCCCATAACCTAATACCTTCTACGCCTGTATTCACCGGCATACGGCCCGGTACCCTTGACTCCGCGGCGATCTCCGTAGCCCTCCCCATCCATGCGGCGCATTTCATAGTCCCCGCGCGGATAGTCTGAACGATCTCCATATCGACCGCTGTCCATCATTTCTCGACGCATATCCTCGCGGCCTTTTTCATAGGCTTCATCGAGCATATAATCCACGTCTTCTCGTTCGCTGCCTCCGTGAGCGCGTCCGATTACCATACCATTCCAACTCATAATCATTTAGCTGTTTTTGGTGTTCCTTGTTTGTCGAAAAGGCCCTTTATATCCTCCAGGCTCGGAACCGAACGAATGATACTCTTTATTTCGCTCAATTCGTTGTTCAGACGCTTAATCTCTTCGTCCTGAGCCTTCGCTTTCGCATAGGAAGGATCGAGATCCTTTAAAATCTGATCGTAGGCTGCCAGGTTCGCTTTGTGACGTTCGAACGAATTGATGATATCCGAACTCTCTTTCTGCGCCGCTGTGATAGCTGGCATCAGACCTTCGCGCGTCATGGAGACGGTAAGCCCATCCTTCGATACGACATCCAGATTAACCGGCACTCCCCAGGGTTCGTTGTTCTCAATAGTAATATTGATGTACTGCTGCTGGAAGGGCGTCAGTTGTCCGGGTGTCGGCTGCGGATAGTACGGCACGCCGACCTCCTTGACAGCCGCCGTATAGAATTTCGGAGTTTCCCGTGTGTCGAGCACATATACAGATGATCCTTTTCTCAAATTTTGGAACATGATTTTTAATTTTTAGGAAAGCCCAGGGGGATTGCCTCCCTGCGCTTTCGTTTTTTTTACTTTGAATTTTTACTTGCTGCAGGTTCAGCGGATGCAGTCGGCGCGGGGGCCGCACTTGCCGTAAATTCCAGAAAACGGATTATGCCGTTTCGCTTATCGATATAGGCAAGGCGTTCGGTGCTCCCCGTAACATCGGCTCCCGTGACATTACTGTTCTTGCTATCTACTACCGGAATTTTCGTTGTTCCCGTGGTAGTATCGGCACTGGAAACCGTAGACTGGCCGTTGTTCGGCACTGCGATTGTTACCGGAAGGGACTCGCCTCCCGCCGGCGCATCTGCATGTACACTGAGCAAGACCACGCTTTTGCATGGCAAAGCATTGTAACAGATAGGGGAAATCCCGTAGTCCACCGAAGCATCGGTAATCTGTACTGCGTTAGTCCGGAGTTCATAAATCCCGCCTACATCCACTCTGGGGATAAACGATCCCGGAAAAACAACTCTAAAGTCTGCTCTTGGATACATAATCACCTCCTTTTTGCTTAGATTACGGCATTTGCAGCGCATCCGCAAAACGGAGACGAAGCAACGGCCACCGTAGGCGTGTAGCAACAATTCGGATTCTGAACCATGTAAGCCGGAACCGGCGCCGGGGCTTTGAGTTGGCTGACGATATTCGCAGTCTGGTACTGCAAGCTGGCTGCCGTAGCAAGCTGTGAGTTCTCGCGGCTGAGTTCGTCGATACGATCCTGCAAACGGGCTTTTTCCAGCCAGCAGAACTTATCGTTGATGATCTGCGTCTGTGCGTCGATCTTCGCTCCGATGATGTTGAACTGCGTGTTGGCCGTAGATTGCAGCGCATTGGTCTGGTTGATCGTCGCGAGCTGATTCTCGTAGCCCATTTTCACGATGTCCTGGCGGACGTTGCAGCAACATTCGGCAATCTGGTTGCCGATCTGACAGCCCATAGACTGAATGGAGTTGATAATCTGCTGTCCGCTCATTCCGATCTGACCGCCGATTTTATCCACCGATCCCTGAAGGCTGCAAATCGCGCCCTGAAGCTGCGTTGTCGAACAGTTCAGCGAGGCGGCCAGTTGGTTGATCGCTGCGCCGTTGCCCTGAATTGCATTCATCAGCAATTCACGACCCGCATCGTTGTTAAGTTGTGCCGGAAGACCGTTAGCGCCATTGTTGCCAAAACCGTTGCCGCCGAAGCCGCCCCAGCAGAAGAACAGCAGGATAATCCAGATCCACCAGCATCCGTCCCCGCCGAAACCATTCCGGTTGTTGTTACCGTTCATCAGGGCCGCAACGAGGTTCGGGTCCATACCCTTGTTCTGCATCAGCGCCGGAATCATCGCCATGATGTCAGATCCCTTAGACCCGCCGTCGCCGAACATAAAAATATCTTTGTCCATAGTTATTGATTGATTATTAATTTTCGGCCCGCTTACGTGGGGCCGTTACCGATAGCGCTATGGAACAAAAATAGAAAGGGGCGGCACAGCGCACCACCCCTTTGCAAAATAGTATAAAATGCCTGGGTTACAGTTGTATAAATGTAAAATTAATTCGATTTTTCACATGCGTTTTTCAACATGCAAAGCAGCTCGTTTATCAGCAGCAACAATTCCCGGCGGAATACATCGTCTTCGCCCATGCGTTTGATTACGTCCAGGGCCGTATATTCATACTCGGTCATCGTGAAACAGGTTGTAGATGAATTCGCGGCCCTTTTCCGTCCAATATAGATGCTGTTTGGTAAACTGTTGGCCGGTCGTGCTGCTGATGTAAGTATGCGTTCTATAACCTTCGTATCCCTGGCCCCGGTATTTCGCATACAGTACGTAGGTGTCGCTTTGCCGGTATATAATACCGCGCTTCACCAGCATGTCGTTTAGCCGCCTTGCGCTAACGCCTAATTGATCGGCTATCACGTTTGTCGTAATCAAGCTGTCCGATTGCAATACTTTATTGTAATATTGCACCATCGGCGCGGCCTTTTCGATTTGCTCGTTTGCCAGTCTGTTTTCTTCGGCAAGGCGCTCCTTCTCGGCCCGCTCTTGCTTCAACTGCGTTGCGAGCTTTATAATCGTATCCGGATCGGATAGCACTTCCTCTACTTTCCGGTCGGTCAGGTAGGCCCCGTGTTTGCGAACGGATGGCAGGACTTCGGTCGTCACCCACCGTTTGAACTGTTTTGCGGTAGGTAACTTAGACCCGAAAACAAGGGAGTAGACTCCGGATTCGTTGATAACCATTATTTTAGAACCTTTCATGTGAGGGGGGTAACGATTCGTTCACCTCTTGTAAATCAGATAGTTGTATTAACGTTCTATCATCTGCATCTATATGATCTCTTAAAGCCTTTTGCGGATTTTCATACCCTAATATGTTAGCCACGTCTATGCCAGCAAAATAGGGTTGATTTTGCAATTCGACTACTCTTATTTGCCCGAATTGCTGATTATTGAAAATTTGCATGGTGTTCATGGCTATCCCCTTTTAACGATTCTACCAGCGTTAACGCATTCTCTGAAGTTGTAAACCGGTTGCGAGCCGGTGATGGTACGGTCTTCGATGAGACGGGAAAGGGATTCGAGAAGCATTTTTGCCTCACTGAGTGTAAGTGTGATTTCGTCAATGCTTCCTTTGATGCACAGCAGGGATTCGTTGCCTTGCTTGGAAACTTTGTAGGCGGACAGAGAATCAGAAATAACTTCCATTGCCATACCGCATTCTAAATGACGGTAGGCGCACATTGATTTGTTAAACATACTGGTTTGAGCATTAAAAATAAATACAAAGGTTTCGTACTGACCCTTTGCTCTACACCAGTAAGGCAGTCGAGGCATTAACCTTCGACAAGGGGGTACGAAACCATATTAATTAGCAAGCATAAAAATGCCCGCTATGCAGCGAGCGTCAACTCGCCTTACTGGTAATAGAGCATTACAAATATAAGAATGATTTTTTAAATATCAAATAAACCCACACAAATTTGCATTGCTCAATAAAAGGCATTATATTTGTACAATAAAACGTACAAAAGTGCGTACAAATGAAAAAGATTATGGATGCAATTACTATTAGCCCTTCGGAGTTTCGGAACAATCAAAAAAAATACTTTGACATGGCCGAACATACTCGCGTATTTGTGAAGCGCGGGCGTAAACTTATTGAATTAGTGGTTAGCGACGGTATCAGTCTTAATCCATCCCCTTCAGGCGATCCCTGGTTCGACGATCCGCGAAACATCGCCGAACTGTCCCGCCGTATCAAGGAATACGAAGCAGGCAAAGCCGGAGAAGGAATTATTTACGATCCAAGCAAGTCACTATGGGACAATATAAAATAATCGTAAAAGACAAGGCCCGCAAAGATCTGCAAAAGCATCATAAGAGCGGCAATAGAGCGATTACCAGGCGTATCGAACAAATATTTATCGAACTTGAAGATCATCCCCAAACGGGAATAGGCAACCCTGAACAACTCAAACATGAATATAGCGGTTTTTGGTCTCGGCGGCTAAGTTCGGAACACAGGTTGATATATCGGATAAACGAAGAAACGGTTGAAGTGCTTGTCGTATCCGCCCTGGGGCACTATCAATAGTCAAACCTCTTTATTTTTGATCTTAACCATATCGCTGTACCTGTATAGCCGTTCCTTGCAGACGGGTATCCCGGAACGCGATATTTTCGCGTTGAAAGCCGAATCGGACTTGCCGGTGATTCGTTTCGCCTGCTCATAGTCAACTTTGACATCCCGAAATGCCATAATCACCCTTTTCGCCCTGTCGAGATCATCCTCGGTTATGTTTTTGAAGAATCCCGCATCGAGCATGTCGGCGATCTCCCGTAGTAAATCAGACGTTCCAGCCATAGAATAATCTGTTTTCGCAAAGGTCAATAGGTCCGGGACATTATGCAAGTTTATTGGTCATATAAAATAGCAAAAACCTGTTTGTGATAAAGATTTACTTCCCCGTAATTCCCGTCAAATATCTTTTTTATTTCATACCCATGCTCTATGGAAATGGCTTTTAACGCTCGCCATGAAATTTTTCTCCAGTTTATATGGTGCTCTTTCGCCCATCGTTTAATGGTGTACCAGTCTTTTGATTCGTCGAGCTGTTCAATCTTGGCTTCTAATTGGAGTTGTATTTTTTCTTTTGCTTCCACTGTGTCTGCCAGTTGTCGAAGTGCTTCTGAGTATGTTTTAGGAAGAGCCATTGTATAACTACCCGTCTTACGAATGGCGGGGAGAACTTCCGATGTCACCCATTTTCGAAAAGGTTTAGCGTTAGGCTTATTGCTTCGAATCACAAGCGAATACAATCCACTTTCGGAAATAAACAATAGCGTTCCACCGCGCTCTAACGATTCGTTATACCGCTCGTCATTATCAACATGATCTGCAATAGCTTTACTCGGATTAGAATAACCTAACACATTGCATACATCCAATGCACAGAACATCGGTTCTCCATTAACTTCAGTTGTCCTGATTTCCCCGAATTTTTCATTTCTAAAAATGGCAATATCATTCATAAATAAAAAAATTACAGCTTTACAAAATTACTTTTCATTCCTGCGTTCTTTGATTCGAGCCCGCCGGTCTACCACCTTGCAATAGAACTCCACCCGCCGAAGTTCGTCTATCAGTTCTTTCCTTGTGAAGTTAATGTGAACCGTTGAGTCGTCGCGTCTGCCGCCTCGTCTTCTTTTTATTGAAGGTGTCGTCATGTTTTTCAATATAAAATTTATATCTTTGAGGATGTCTGGGCGGACGTTGGCAGGGACGAACTTTCGGGGGAGTCCTTGCTTTTTTATGCTATCTTGTGAGTCTGGCAGTATTCATAGTCTATCTTCCATTTATCCCATAGTTCGGGGCGTTTTTGCAGGTAATCATATACCTCCGATTCATCGACCAAAATATCCGTTCCTTTCTTCGTGGTCTTGATAATCCGCTGCCGAATCAAAAACCAGATGCGGATCTCGGCAATTTCCAGCTTCTTTGCGAGCGATTTAATAGTTATCATGTTTGAGTTGCTTGTATTTGTTCATTACTTTGTCTGAATATTCTTCCCCACCGTTGGGGTTATGGAGTTTTAAGGCCCTTTCGAATGATTTCCCAGGATTGTGGTATTTCTGTATCGTTTCCCATATTTCGATGGATTTTAGGCGGTCGAAACGGTCGGAATCGACGAATTTGTCAAACCCTATGATACGGTTGGCTTCCTTTACGGCGATGGGCCGTATTTGCAGTACTCCGCCATCGTCGTTTTTACCTACGGCCCGTTCGTTTCCTTTGCTTTCGACGTAGATCAGGGCTTCGATGAATAAATCCCAATCCGAACGGATAATCGGTATAGTCGTTTTAATTTCCGGCGGCGGATCGACTATAATGGAATCAAACCGTATTTCTGGAATCCTGTCCGCTATGCGCTCTACCCGAATCAGGATGATAACGAGTAGGGCGGTGATTATGGATAAAAGTGCTTTCATATTAAACTGTTATTTTCTGAACTATGCGCAACTCCCCTTCATATCCGCGAGCACGGAGTTCCGCAATTAATTCGCGCGGGCTGAAGTCCCGAAGTGCGTTATTGCTACCAGGCATAATTTTGTCTCTTTTAGCTTTAATACATGCCTTACAATAAGGCTGAAGCCCGTCTTTTGTTGCCGCATTTTTATGAAATTGGCTAATAGGCAATTCGTTGCCGCATGATGGACATTTTTTTTGTTTCCATAGTTTAATGTTGTTTCTTATTTCAAATCAGTTAATCATAAACACCTGAATAACTCCAATTGTGACCATTAAAAGACCGCCAAGCGTCCCAAAGAAGCACAAAATCAAAAACCACATTTGCATATTTCCCGTCGTTTCAATGGTTGATTGTTTGCCAAGGAAATAGCTGATAATAAGCACAATAATACCGGTGATAATCAATAAAATGTATTTCATACCCTTATTCATTTACTCGTTCGATGGGCCGCCAGTGGGTATAACCACTTTTGATGTATGGGAAACCCCAATTTTGGGCACGCTCCCCCGATACAACAAAATATCCTTTGGTATGTATCGGCTCTCTTTCATCCTTCATAATCACGAAATCGTATTTTTCTGGATTTCCTTCACTTATTGGAAGCCACTGGAAGGATTCGATTATGCCCCTGCGATAACCAAACTCTTCGCCTGCGAGGAAATCTCGCTCAGAACGAGATTTGCAGGCATCACGGCTGACATCCCATTCAAGGGTGGATTCTCTATTCCATAATGTTTCGGCGTACTCTCTGGCCGCTTCTTGGGGTGTTTTCATCTTTTCAAATTCTTCATTCAGTCCCATTGCCAATGCCCGGCAGATGGGCGGTAGAGTCGTCATTATTTCACCAGTTTAAATTCTATTCTCCAAACAACGGGGTTTTTATTCCAGGTTCCACGTCCGCTGATCTTGTCGATGAGCGAAGCAAAGGCTTCGCGGGGATCGCTTTCTATTAATCCGACATATACAGGATTACGATACATGGGTTTTGGCATTTTACTCCATAGTTTTTCATAAACCGACATCAATTCAATTCCCTCCCTCAAACAATCCTCTTTGGTTATATCCTGCAACCGTTCGGCACGAACATCGAGTATTCGTATTTGGTGTGGCATCAGATCGGCGCGGACAAACATTTTATTATTCCATCCAGCCGTTCCAGATACTACGGCATTTTTGAAGTTATCGAAACGACAATCTCCAAAGTCTCCGGCCATTAACTCTTTATGTATATCCTCATAACGCTGCGCCACGGCCACAATTTCATCCCTTCGGTAAGGTTCAAAAAGGTACACCCAACCATCATCGTTGTATCCATATAATCCGTCAGGCATTTCTACGGCTGGCTGCCATACCCGAAACTCTGAATATTTCCCCGAAACATCGACTACTCGTCTCGTTACGGTCTTTCGACCCTCGATTACCGCTTGTGTCAGGCCGTACCGGTCGTTAAACATGATCTTTTTCATCGCTTTACATTTCAATCGTGATATCGACGTTCTTTTTCAGCACATCGGCTATACCATTGCTAACCGCGAGGTAGTACCCGGCTTCATCTTTGCTGGGCATGAAATAGAAATACCGACTTTCTGTATGCATAGGCAGCCCCAGTTCTTCCAGACCTTCAGAGGTGAGGGAATTGTGGAATTTCTTGAATTTATCCGACGCTTTCCGCCCTTTTGGGGTGGTTCTAAGCACTTTGTATGCTTTATGCTCACGGTTCGATACTTTCGTATTTTCCGACATCAATTTGGGATCGGGAACAAAACCGTCTTTAAATGCGACCATGTGCGGATTCCATATACAGGTGCAGTCAAAGCCCCATCGGTATCCGAATCCTTCCGGTCGCTCACCGACCAACTCTTCGATAATGTCGCATGCCTCTTTATACGTGGCTTCGCGCACATCGTATATCCGCTTTAATTCGGCATGAAGCGCGGAACCTTCTCTAAATCTTAAAATCATAGCTTATAATGTTATGCCCGGAGGCGGTTAGAACTCAATATTCCTCTGATAGAAGAATATTTATTTGTCGTTTCATGGTTGTTTACTTTTGAAGTGTTCGATGATCTCTTCGGCGGTGGCTTTGCGAAAATCACTGCAAATATCAGTCTCTCCATCCTCCCACTCTACATAGTAGTGTTTAAACTTCTTTTCCTCACACAGATGCCACATCACGCATCCAACATTCGCGTAGTTATCGTTGATGAACCATTGTTCCCGGTCGTTATCGTCATTCATCGCCGCCAGTGCTTTGAACAATTCGATGTTTTCGCCGCAGTCAATCAGCCCGTAATATGCCAATCCTTCGATGGTTGATTTTGGAACTATGTCTACGCATTCTTTCGTAAGGCCCGCAACTACAACGGAATAGTGCTTGTCAATTCGGTATGTGGCAACATATCCAATCTCACACATCCATTCAAACAAATCCTTTCGCTTCTTCGGATTCTCAACCCGAACAAAGCAGGGTGTAATGAATTTCATCGCTCGTTGAGTTTTTGGATAAATTCATCAGCCATCTTTTGAGGCGTGTTACCTTTACTGATAGTCATCATCATTTCTTTGACAATCTTATGCGCTTTCTCGCGCATTCTCTTTTCTGCATCTTGCTCGGCAAGCTCGACGGCTGCACAAGCATTGTCAATACAAACATATTGATAGCCGTATTCATTGGTAAAGGAAGCTGCTTGTAATACCTGTTCTGCTCGTCTGCTTTTCATAATCAAAACATTGTTTGTTGTGTTTTGTAGTAAATCAGTCTTTTTTCTGCGATTCGGATGTAATCAGGGTTCAACTCGCTACCGAGATAATGCCGGTTCAGTTTCTTGGCAACAACAGCAGTAGTTCCTGATCCCATGAATGGATCTAAAACAATCCCGTGCTCCGGACATCCAGCCTTAATGCAATCCACGATTAACTTTTCTGGAAACACGGCAAAATGCATCTCTTTACAATGGGCTGTTGAAACCGTCCATACACTGCGTTTGTTGGCATAGTCTGTGTATTCGTATTCTCGGTCGGTGTTACTTCTGAACATGGGATTGGAATCATCGAGAATCCCATTTTGGTTTGCGCGCTTGCGACCGCCGATAACGGCTTTCATTGTTCCGTTCTTTTTCAGCGACCGTGTAGATCCGGTTTGATGTTCTAAGTCTTGCGATATCCGTTTCATGGTCGATGGCTTTGCCTGTTGCTTAATTGCTTCGGAATCGAAATAGTATTTAGAACTTTTGCTGAACAGAAAAATGTACTCGTGAGATTTCACACAACGATCCTTCACGCTTTCCGGCATACAGTTCGATTTCTCCCAGATTATGTCCTGGCGTAAATACCAACCGGCATGTCTCAGAGCAAAAGCCAACATCCACGGAATACCGATTAGGTCTTTCGGCTTAATCCCTTCCCAAACATTCGGCATTCGGGCAATAGCGCTACCATGATCAGGTACATAAATTTCCTTCTGAGCGGTTTTATTCTTCCAAGCTCCTTTGCCGCTTCCGGCATAGGAATCTCCGATATTCACCCATAAAGTTCCTTCCGGTTTAAGTACTCGACGAACCTCTTGAAAGACGCTAACCAGTCGGGATATGTATTTTTCCGGCGTTTCCTCCAGTCCTATCTGACCGGTAACATTATAATCACGAAGGCCGTAGTATGGCGGAGAGGTCACGCAGCAGTCAACCGAATTGTCCGGCAAATCCAACAAGAAATTTATACAATCAGAATTATAGATAGTGTCCAACATTATTTCTCGCTCCTTTTCGCCCTCGATAGGGTTTCATATTCATTAATCGTTTCGAATATCCGATACGCCACCTGCGGCACTATCGCATTGCCGTAGGCTTTGATCGATTCTTTTCGCCATTTCGGGAAGGTAATTCCGTCCAGTCCGTAGGAAAGCCCATCATTTCGGCTACAAACCGGGGATTGAGTCGGGAAGTCTTGCCAGGTCTTAATTGGCAATGCTCCCCGAGTATCGTAGGAATATTGCTCAATTTGTCGTTTCGAATGCATCCGTTTTTTCTCGTCATAGCGCGGGGCGAGACGGGCGGCTTGTGATCGCTTGTGCGTGGTGTCGGAAGTAATCCCACTGGATAAAACTGTGTTTTGCCATTTCCGTTGCACATCTTCAAGCCTTGCGTCTGAACGGTGGGCAACATTCCCTTCCATTGCTTCCCACTCGCGGGGAATCCTAATTGCGCTTGTGCCGACAGTTGCGGTTCTCCCCGGCTGTTGACGTAAAAATTCCTGTCCGCAGCATCCGAGGCTACCGGAGTTTTCCATAAACCTTGCGACAAACCATGTCCTATACCGCCGGTGCGGGGCATTGACGCCACAAGCTGGTATAACGAACGGCTGCACCTCGTATCCTTCCGCTTCCAGATCAGAACACACCTGTTCGAAAACCAATCCTTTCGACCAATTAACAATTCCGAGAACGTTCTCCCCCACGACCCAACGGGGTCGAACAGATCGAATAACTCCGAGCATTTCGGGCCAGAGGTAGCGGTCGTCTTCCGTGCCTTTTCTTTTCCCCGCCTGGCTGAACGGTTGACAGGGGAATCCGCCCGACAGCACATCGATTCGATCTCGCCAAACGGTAAAGTCTGTTGTTTTGATGTCTCCATATTGCTCTGCATCCGGAAAATGATATTTCAAAACGTCTTTACAAAAAAGGTCTATTTCACAGTTGAACAGATTATCCCATCCGGCCCAACGAGCCGCAAGGTCGAAACCTCCTATGCCTGAAAACAAAGATCCGTGCGTCATGTTGTTTAGATTTGGGTTTAAATTTGATTTACTCTCGATAACTTATAAACCCACAGATCTTTCCTAATCCTTTTGCCCCCCCTGATTCGCAGATGACTTCGATGGTTTTTCTTTTAGCGACTACGGAGTCAGAAGGCCTCTCTGGGATTCTGTAAATGACTCTGTTCTGAGGTTTATCCATCCAGTCCCTCAAGGCGAACCTATCCCAGGCGATAATTGTTTTACTTGTACAGCCTCCATAATTCTTTAAAGTTTTTAACGTTTTTTAATGTTTTTACCGACCATACACCATGCAAGCCGCATCCCGTGCGTGTTCCGATACGGCTTTCCGCCATCCGGTAAGCCGTTTGAACGACTCGCTGTTCATTTTAGTTTTATTGTTTTTCGGAGCGACCATCAGGCAATCGATTTCATGCTCCCGACACCAGTCCTGCCAGATATGCGCGTCTCTTTTAACCGAGCCTGCTCCCTGTAATTTTTCCCGACCGGTGTTGCCGAACCACTTGCGCAGACGGGCATCTTCGATATACAGCCTTATTTCACTTCCGGTAGTAAGTCCGAAATTCCGGTAAATAAGTACTCTCTCCATTGCCTGTGTGATCGTTAGCGTAACGATCTCCATAAAATGTCTTTTTTCGGAGTCCCATGCGGCGAATCCTGTTTTAACGCCGGTGTCTATGCCAATATGAATCATTTTGAAATAATTTTAAAAGGGTAGATCGCTATCAATAGTCCAGGTGCTATTATTTGGCGAAACAGCATCCCGGGGTTGCAACCAGTTTGAATTATCAAGTAAATGGATATCCGAAACAGGGATGGAATACCTCCCATTTATTAGATTATACTGCAAGTCGGCAGACCCGGTTTGTCCTTGCTCTTTAAATCGCACCTTAGATACTATGAACTCCGTGCCTGCCCCGTCTGGATTATCATTGAATCGTCGGTAAATAGTAATACCAATATCTGCTTTGTTATAAAAATTAGCAGACCCATTGATATCATAAAGAGTCGGCCTATTATAACTACACGCATTCAATCTATCCATTTTACGAGGATGGGCCACCAGATTAACCAACACATCGTATTTGCGAGCGAAGCGCACCAATGTATCCAGAAACCTACCGATATATTCCGTTTCCGATTCATTACGTTCCCGTCGATGCTCAAAACAGTTGAACGGGTCAATTACTAAAACCTTGATTCCGTATCTTTTCACAGCACTGCGAGCCGTCTCGATAATCGTCTCCACCGAATAGTCGTCTCCTGCATCGATAAATTTGAAGTTGTCGGCAATGTAATCGAAGCTCTGATCAAATTCTTCATCGGTCATAAATCCACTCCTAAATGTCTTCCCCACCAGCAAGGATGATAATTTAGGAAACAAATAGCAGTGATAAGGCATGTTCTCCGGCGAAAAAAAGAGTGGCTTCCATCCCCACATCAGATTCCATCGTGCAGACATAAAATTCAGCATTTCTGATTTGCCATGAGAAGGGATTCCTGTCCACACCACCAGTTGCCCCGTCTTCCACGTTACCAACTTGTCAATACCATCGACTCCTACATTCTTCCCGGAATCCAGACCATTTCGGAAAAGCGCTACGATGTTGTCATATACTCCTTCCAGATCCGGAACTCCACGCAAAGGAAGATAGTTTGCCCGTTGCAATATCTCATGGAACATACAGCCCTGACCAGCGCAAAGCATTTCGTTAGCATCTTTGTATTCTCCAAATAACACGATCTTGCATCGTTCCTCGCCAAGTCTACGAATTAGCTCATTCCGCAATCCGATACCCGGTTCGTCCTGGTCGGTAGCAATATAAAATGTCTCTATGTGAGACAATTGGTCAATACAACTATCCAAATAAGGCATTTCACGTGCACTTGCTCCATTAGGAACTGAAATCACATTTTTAAATCCCACTTCTATGAAACTAAGCGCATCCATTTCACCCTCGACAATAATCAGCTCTTTGGCATCGGCGATACAGTCGTAGTTATAAAATACCAGTTCCGCATTCTGCTCCTGCCCAAATGATTTTTTAGGCCCACGATATTTTATATTAATGAGTTGCCCGTCAATAAAATAAGGAAAGCATATAACCTTAGTCTCTTTACCAAACTGCGACATCCATTTTTTGTCTGAATAAATTCGCATTTGTCGGAGTGTGGATTGTGATATCATTCGCCCTTCAAACCATTTCACAGCTTCATCAGTAAGTTCTGTCTTGTTTTTCCATTGCGGCCTGGTATATGTTTTTACCGGGCGTTCTTTCAGTGGCTTGTAGGCCAGGAAAGCCGTACCGCAATGATAACACTGACCAACCCCCTTACTTTGGTTCCACTGTAAGCATTTCTCATGCTTTTTGCGTCGTAAAGCAGAACATTTGGGACATACGAGGTTATTCTCTCCATTTCGGATAGGATTTATTTCGTAAATCTTTTTTGTCTCTATGTCAATAATTTGCGTCATTGTTTTGGGTTTAAAATTATGAGACGCGCCTATCGCGGAAATTGCTTGCTCAAACATCCTCCCGTACCGACGTTCGTTTTACGTGGATCGGGCAACTCTTCTTCCCATCTACGTTGATTGAGCCATGTGGATAAGTAGGGCCATTCAGGGCAGAATACATGATTGTCAATACATTGATTTCGCCAGCGTATCAATCTTTCCAAAGCGGGAGTTAGCAGCGGAATGACGGCTTGCCAATCTTTGTGTTTTTTGCGAAACGCCTCAAATTCCACGTTGAGCCCACGTTTTGTTCCTCGGTAAGCCTTGCGAAATATCTCGAATTGTTGCTTTAAGCCCGAATATTTTCCCTCATTATCAGCGACATCATCCGTGATCGAAAGCGATTTGTTTTTTTCAGCGGCCCGCAATTGGATAGCGCAATCGGCGTTTTCCTCCGAAACTATCGAGTTATCGCAAGAGAGGACTATAGGAGAGTTATTATTCTTTCCTATTCCTTTCCTTTCCTGTGCATGATTAATCACTGATTGATCACTGATTGATCCATGATTGGGTGGTGATTCGCTCAAAACCATGCCCACAATGGACTCTAAGGCCGATTTTGGCACATTTACATCTTCCAGATTAGGTCGATTGATCACTTGATGCAGGGTGAGTTTAGGCAGATAGTAGAATTCCTCCCCATTATAGGAGAACAGACTAATAAATCCAAGTTTCACGATCATCTCGATCCATTTATCGAACTGCTGAATCTGAATTTGATCAAATGGGAAAATCTTTGACTTGAGCCATGTATGGTCGGCAATAATAACACCCAAATCATCGGCAAAGTTCCACATCCCGATATATAGCAAACGAGCGTCACGAGGTAGTTTAGCTACCTTCACATCGTCCCAAAATTTCGGTTTTATTGTTCTGATCCTTGCCATGTGTGTTTATTAACCTTCAAGTATCCTTCGAGCCTCATAATAATGCTGCATCGCAAGAGTAAATTCATCAATTGTTTTGGTCATTTCCTCATTTTGCTTATTTAAAAGCTCTAAAAGGCTCTTTGCTTTTTTAGAATAAAATTCATAATCTTTTCGTGCACGCTCAATCATCGGGTCGTCTTTATTCTTTTCCATCCGTATTAATTTTAAAGTAAAAGTCATTTATCGTTCTGCCGTATGTGAGCCTTCCGGATCGCGTCAGACTGCGTAGCGCCTTTCGTACTTCCTCGCTGTCGGCATCCTTCATCAGAGAGAATATCTCCCCCATAGTCGCAGTGGTCGGAATTAGTTTGGAAAGTGCCTTCCCTGCGGAAATATGGGCCACTGTATTGAACGTTTTCTGCTCGATCTCATTCATAAATAATTCTTGTGTCTTTCAAGCTCCATTTCAATGCTTTGCAGGAATGCTTCTTCATCGGGGGATGGAAGGTATATCCCGCATTCGGATGAACTCCAATTCCTAAACCGTTCTATCGCTTGTGTCATTTCGACGGTTGTCAGCCCTGCGGAACTGCGGTAGTCGTACACATCTCCGATATATTTATCATGTTTCGGAATCAGAAACAGCGAAGGATTGCACAGTTTTTTGAAATATTCCCGTTTCACATATTCAATAGTATTTCCCGTTTCCATCGCATAGTATCCGAGCAGGTAATGCAGGTAGCTATTTTGCGACAGGGTTCTTTTGCGTTTTTTCTCGGTCAGTTCGACGACCGCTTTCTTCTTGTACAGATCGTTCGAACGACGTTTAAAACGCTCTTTATCGAGTATGTTATTCAGGTCGTAGATCACGGTTTAAAGAGGCAGATCGTCCGTGTCTGATGCTACTGGCATTTGGTCTACGCTTCCCGGAGTCGTTGCAGCCGGTGTAAAATCGAATCCTTTTCCACTGCCAATGTAAATGCGTCCCGTTCCCGCTTCCCGTTCTTCTTTGGTTTGACTCATAAATACTGTATGTGTATTCTCATACTTATCAGGTTCGCGCCGCGTCGCAATGGTGATATTCATGTACTTTTTGCCGTTTTCGGCAAGTTTGATCTTGGATTTCGGTATGTCGGTCACACAGATCGACGCATTGATTAAATCGCTCATTTCGTTATTTTTTAAAAGTTGTTTTGATTGTCGTTTTCGATGTCCTTATGGGACGCCGCAAAATTTCGCCCGTATCGGCATCCGCCAACGTCGCATTCTCGGGAATACCGCGTAGCATACTTTCACGATCTTTGATGTCCATATTGACCGCGTTACGCATTTTATATAGTTCATCCAGCGTACCGTCTCCGCACACAGTATAATCGTATTTCACGCCAGCCTCGAATTGCTCCAGTTTACAATCGGATACCTGATGCTCCTTCCCGTATTTGGAAAGTTCTCGCAGGGCATAATCCTTAATTTCCGTATCCTCCTGCAACGCCTCAATCATCTTTTTAAACCGGGACATATTAGCCCACGCTTTCAGTGGGTCAATCTCTCCACTCAGTAGAAATTCTTTTGCCTGACTTATTGCAATAGGGAGGGATACTTGTGATTCAATGATTTCGACTGCTGTTTTCATCGCTATACGTTTTGATTTGATTTGATTCCGTTCGTTGCGCGATTTACCAGCCAAGTGTAATCTTCAGGGGTAAATCCCCGCAAGGATGTTTCGAACTGTGCCATTGTCCATTTTTCTTTTTTAGTGTTCTTACCGCACAAATTCTGACCTGTTACCAAATCACATAGGCAATTGACCAGGTTCTCATCACTTCGACAAAACATTTTTTTATCGTTAGTAGCGGGTTTCTGTCCTAATGATTTGTTAGCGGCCGTTTTATTTCCACTTGCGCCATTCCCATCATCGTCATCGTCAATATTCAACCCTAAAACAGCGCCGAGGGCATACCTTCTCTGATAGGTGATAGAACTGCCTATTCCCTGCGGATCATTCTTTACGGGCTTCATTTGGTAAGTCTCCATAATAAATTCTCCTGATTCGTGCATCAGAATCGTCGTGAGCCCAGTTTCGCCAACGGGCAACTGACTTACAGCAAGTCCATTTTCAGATAATGGTTTGCTAATTACGTCGAGTATATTAGCAAGGGTCGCATATTTGGATTTGAAAAATGGATTTGTAGCTTCTTTTTTTACTTTGGCTACCGAACCTTGAAACTTACACAAAGCAATTGCAAGGCTCTTTATTGATTCTGACCGTTCCATATTATTCTTGTATTAAACTCCGTTTTTAATCCTTCACATCCTCCATCAATCGAGTGTAAGGATTGTATGTCTGCTGTATCCAGAACTCGTATATGCCAGGGGACAATCTGATCGGCTTATGATCTTCCCATTTCCGATCTATCGGCGACCGATAAGACTCATCGTCCATAGATAACAATGATACATGCTGAAGTATCGATTCCTCGTTGACTTTATAAATGACCCTTTTGTCAACCTCGTAACGTTCTACATTACCGGTCAACACGTGCGCATGCTTCGTGCGGTCGCTGATTGCTAAAGGACGGTTTTTAACCATGATTGCGGATGACGGGATCGCATCTATCGAAGCCCCGATCACATCGCCCTGATGAAATCTGATGTTTTCCATAATTTATGCTCTGAAATTGAATGAATAATCTTTAGCGTTAAATGGCGAAAGGGATGCAATGGCTTCTATCGCGTTCGTATGGTGCGGTTCTACACCTTGCAGATAATGAGTGCCCGTGCTCGGACAGCACATCGAGACCCATGCGAAAGGCTGGTTATCGACTTCTTTAAACAAATCATCCGTTTTAAGAAGTTCGATAACCTCCCTATCTCCGTTAGCATGGACGATTTCCCGCCGATCAACTACTTTCGCTCCGAGTAGATCCAGCATACCTTGCTGTCCAATGGATTCGTAAATAGCCCCTTTAATATCGGCATCCGTTTCCTTCATAAACTGCTCTTTCGTGATGGAACTTTTGTCATTGACAATCCATGCCGGAATAGAACGACCGTTGATGAAATAATATTCCGATCCATCCCTGAACTGGACAGCAGCCTGTGTTGTGGAATGAAGCCTTCCGGCTAAATTAGTCTCTATATACACTGGAGGCTGAATTGCGAATACGTAATTTTCATATTCATAAGCATTGAAAACATTAGATCTGATAAGCTTTTTATATTGCTTGAAATTGAAATTATCCAACAGATTTATCTTTTCGAAAAAGTCATAAAAGGAGGCCCATCCATAATTCGATAAATCAATATAAGATGAATATTCATTGACCGAATCCCCGACCGAATCCCAGACCGAAGCCCCGACCGAAGCCCAGACCGAATCCCTGACCGAAGCCCAGACCGAATCCCAGACCGAATCCCAGACAGAAGCCTTGACCGAAGCCCAGACCGAATCCCCGACCGAATCCCAGACCGAATCCCAGACCGAAGCCCCGACCGAATCCTTGACCGAAGCCTTGACCGAAGCCCCGACCGAAGCCTCGACCGAAGCCCAGACCGAAGCCCAGACCGAATCCCCGACCGAAGCCCATGATTTTTTAATCAGGTTTTTATCCTTTAAAATCGCGATGGTTAATAAACAGCTCAGCCACCCATCACAATAAATAATCTTCGGAGTAGGCTTTTTCAGCAAATCGTTGTAAAGCCATTTGATCCCTTCTTCGAAAGCAGGCTTGTCTATACCTCGTTTATTCCTGACATTATCAAAGAATAGATTAATCCATTCATCACGCGTTTCAAGCATGATCCTTTTTTGATCCGATGTTAATTCTGTTAGCATAATATTTACGTGTTTGAATTTTCAAATAACCTGCGCGGGCCTCGCGGATGGCGCAGGGCGAATCATTAACCTTAACTTACAAAAACCTAATGAACCAAATTGTACTGCAATCTGTTTTTGTCGAAGTCATTATTTATTGTGCCTTCTGGAATAGAGGTTGTTAATTGTGCATACGTAATAAATAGCCTTGTTTCTCCGTCATGGTCGTAAGACATTGCATGAACCTGAAGATCGGAGTTGAACCGGTCGGTGTCATACTCTATCGTAGTTTCGAAATCACTGCTGAAATCGTATGACTTGTCTTCAACCAAGAAAGCCATACGGCGATAATCTTCGGCTGTTAGCTTTATCATGGCTACAATTCGTTTAAGTAGTTGATAATTTCCTTGCGACCGTCTTCGCTCATTTCTCCCGAAACGGCCAGCTTCGAAAGTGCAATCCGGGGCGTATTCAGATCCGGATCGTTACTTTTGTCCGATACTTTGAAATCTTCGTTCATGGTCGTGTGTTTTTTGTGGTTAAAAAGAACTACAAGCAATGCCATCAATCCGATGCCGATCAGGTTCACCCAGATGTCGCGCGACTCGTTCGCCGCAAGCAATATGGCTGTAATAAATAGTACCGCTTTCATCGTTTCTCCGCTTTAGCTTTTTTGAATGCGAGAACCGAATCAAGTCTTATCTTCAGTGCTTTGTCCGTACTGTCGGGGTGCAATCTGAGCAATCCACTGGTTATGTATGATCGGATCGAGTTCGCATGGCGAGCGAGTATATCGCACGCAGTATTGACCGATACCGGCACGTCGGCCACCAATTCAAGATTAAAGTAGTGGCGCATCTTATTGTTCTCAGCGCTAAGCACCCGGTTAGATGCCTCTAATTCACTAATATAATCCATCACCTGACCAAAGGTTACTGTTTGCGGAATGTTCTTCTGTGGCATGGCTTTCTCGCGTTAAAACGACATACATAAGTACACGAAGCAGCGGGGCGAGCTTTTCAAGATCGTCCAAAGAGAGTGATTGTAAACGGATTGCGATCTCTCGGTTCGAGAGGTTAAGGATAGATTCAGTCTGTTTCGTAGACTGTACGTCTGCACACGACGCACCTTGTGCGCTGGCTGCAAAATTCTTACCGTTTGCCATTGATGAAGAATTTGCTTAATATAAAAAGAGGCGACTACCCCCTTGGTGTTTTGGCAAACGGTCAAGACTACTCGCGTAGAATTGCATCCAGGGATAGCCGCTTTATCTGCGGTATTTAATATGTCTGGTTGAGATGCGAATAATCTCAAACCGTTTGCCGAAGACAAATGTACGCAAAACTTTTGATTTCGCAAACATTTTTTAATATTTTTTGCAATGCTGTACATAATTTATTGAGTCTTAATATTGTAAAATCGGGAGCAACACAGTTGCTAATTCTTAATCCTTGTTTTATGCCTAAACTTGGAGTTTGTTGCTCCCGATTATATTTTGTAGCTTTGTAGTTGCTAATTTTTAATTCTGTTCAATATGCCAAAACTCACAGATGCCGAGCTTCAAAAGCTCCAACAAAACCTCCGTGTCGGCAAATGTCATAACTGTGGATTTGATGGTGATAAAACGTTATCTCCTATGGATGGTGCGATTCTTTCACTCAAAGAACGAGGATATTTCGACATGGAAGGTATGCACACAGTCAATATTGTTATGACAATTTGCCCTAATTGTGGCTTTGTGTCATTTTTTAGTAAGGGAGTCGTACTCAAGTAGGTTATAGCCCCCCATAACCCAACCACAACCTTTTGTTCGGTGTTTTTTATTAGCTCCGAACAGATTTTTAATGTAGTTAATCAATCGTTTCATAGCTCGTTAAGTTTATTATTGTGAGTGCGGCAGGACTTGCACCTGCATATCTATACCATCGGGATATGATTTCTTCGATAATACTCGTAATGCTTTTTACACAATTCTTTTGCATGCTGCAACCTTTCGCATCCATTTACTTTACAGTAAATTTGTTGTTCATTTCCCCTTCTTCCATAAGGATTACGCAAAATGCCTTTTTTGCATATTCTATGTTTAGGCTGGGGTATATGATTATTCTTTCGATGATAACTCATATGGCATTTTCGACATAATACTGTAAGGTTTTCTATATCGTTATATCTTATGTCATGTATATCCATTCTGATTATATGATGTACACATAGGTCATCATGGCTACCGCATGAAGTACATGTATAGTTATACTTCTCTAATACGGCATCCCCAACATCTTTTCTTAATCTGTAAAATCCTCTCATTGTTCCGCCACGCACTCATCATTACTATTCTTTCTTGATTCTCAACTGATCTTTCGAAATGCCCCATTTTTCGGCAATCTCGTCCATTGAAATTTCAACGGTTTTTTCTTCTTCAGAAAGGGGTTCGATATCGAGGCGATAGCCTACTCTGTGAAGATCATCGCATGTAAAATTTGGGGATGCACAGTTTCCGAATTTTGCCACAACCAATTCTCCGCTTCTGAAGATAATTTCGCCATGCGAGCCCAAAGTAAAGGAGCTGACAGTTGCACCACAACGTATCTTATCTCCCACCTGCCAGTCCTTGTAGGATTCGATTTCATCGGGGGTAGAAGGAAATAAAACGAAGTCTGAAACATCAGAGTAGGTAAGTTCTTTATTTGATCCAGATAAAACACTCCAGCTATATTTATAACCGTACTTATCTCTTGCGTCATCCCCTCTCCTCTCATTTTGACATAAATACACACTGTCGTTATCTTCTACCCGGATCTTGCCTTTGACGGGAGTTCCTTCGATTTTGCACCGAAAACGGCGGCCATCACATTTCAATAAATTTTCCATCGTATTTTAATTTAGTGTATTGCAATACAGTTGTTTAGCGTTTATTGTTATGAATTAAGAGCATACAGAAAAGGATACGGAGCACCGGAGCGAGATCGCGGATCTCACTCTCTGAAAGAGATTTGAAACGATGGATGATTTCCTCGTCAGAAAGATTAAAGATAGATTGAGCGACTTTCGCACGCTCTTGCGTTGAAGCGGACGCACCTGGTGCGCCTGCGCTAATTTCATTAGTTCTTGGCATGGAATGAAATTTTGCGTTATGTCTAATACGGAAAGGGCGAGCCTTCCTTGTAATTCCGCCAAGAACTCACTACCCGTAAGAGAAGTGCCACAAGAAAGACTCGCTTTATTGCAAGACTTTTGAAATATGTTTTTGCTTACTACGATGTAGTGAGCTCTTGGCAACAGCAAAGATGCAAAACCTTTTTGACTTTGCAAACATTTTTCTGAAATATTTCGAAAAACCGTTTTCATACAGCCATTTTGATTATCGCATTGCAAAGACATACATGGTTGCACGAAGTACTGGGACGAGATCACGCAATTCGTCCTGTGTAAGGGATTGAAAGCGAAGAAGGATTTCTTCGTCAGAAAGATTGAGGATATCCCGTACTTCAGGTACGGGTGCAGTTCGGGTACTATTATTCCCCACTGACTGCAAGTTTTCGTTTCTTGGCATTGTCTGAAAAACTTGAGTAGTATGTACGTAACAAGAGGCAGGGCCCCTATTTCCGCCAAGAAACGCAAGACTTCCGAAGAAGAATTGTCAGACAGGGACCCCGCCTTATCAGCGGTAGTAAATATGTGACGCTTTGATTCGAAAATCTTAGCGTTTCTTGGCACAGCAAATATGGGTAAAGTTTTTGACTGCACCAAATATTTGTTGTATTTTTTTATGCTTGCTTTCATTTTTTGCATTATTATGCAGCCAACATTTGAGGCATAAATTCCGGTTCGTAATCTTTCTCTACCAGTTCGATAACCCGCCCGTTACGGGAAAAGCGCCGCTGTGTGTCGTGAATGAAAATCTCGTGAGGAAGAACCATTAGAAAGAATACCCCCGCGATAATCTGCTTTGCCGTTTCTGAAATGTCAATCGAAAAGTTCACGCAAAACCACCACGACACCAGAGCATTGGTTGACCGGCGGATACCTGTTTTGTCGTAAATGTTCTGAAAGTGGTTCACGACAGTACGGTAAGAGGTATTGAGCTTATCGGCGATCTCTTTCCCGATATACCCCTTGACGCATAACTCGGCTACCTGGGCCTCTCTTTTGGTTAGTATCGAATCGGTTTTCATGGTATCAAACTTTATTCACCCCATACATTACGTGGTCGGATACCGTGTTTTGCGAATGCCTGTTCTATTTTTCTCGCAGCAATAATATCATGCTTCACCTTGCCGTTTCTGCGCTTCCCGAATCCCTGTTTTGTGGTAATATTCAAAGCAAGCATGATGTCCTTTTGGCATTCTGCTTTCTGATAATCATTCAAAAGACGAAAGCCCTTATTAAAAGAAAGCGAGATTTCAGTTTGGTTTTGTGATTTCATTTGTATACTTTTACTATTTACATTTAGAAACAAGCTGAATAATTTTGCATCGGTGATTATTTCTTAATGCAAATATCAGTAATAAATTCTAATAATGCAATATTTATTAGAAATAAATTTGCGTGCAGTCGTAATATTTTATGTATGTTATTTGATTTAAAGCGCTTTAGGATAGAAAAAAAAATCAGTCAAAAACAATTGGCCGATAAATTAGGCGTAGGACAATCTTTTATTTCTCAAATTGAGAATGGCAAGAATCCAATACCTGATTTATTGCTTTCTAAACTAAAAGATATATATGCGCTTGATATAAGAGACTACCAAGCAGATTCATCTTTAGGCGGGTGTATTCCAGTATCCGCAGGAGAACGGCTTGAGAAAATTATAAAGGAGCATTATAAAATGTCTCCATACGCTTTCTCTCAAAAATATAATGATAGGGGAGGGGTTAAAACCTCGCAGGTTATAAGAGGTAGAAATGGATTGTCAAGCAGATTGCTTAATTTAATTATACAGGCATATCCAGAAATAAATCGTGTGTGGCTCCTTACCGGCGAAGGCCCCATGTTGAAAACCGAACCTAAATCCCCAATTAGCGATAAAGAATCTATCAACCTAAAAAATGACGATGAAATGACAAACAACATGCTCGTAACCATGCTTTATGACGCTAACCAAAGAATCAAGCGACTAGAAGCCGAAATTGAAGAATTAAAGCAACAGCAAGGGGATGCGACGGACTCCCAAAAAAAGAGAGGTGCGATATAGTCTAAAAAGCCGTATTGATAAATCGTGTACACATAGCGATCTTTCTATTTTTGATACGGCACTATCTAATGATTTGCGTAAAATGAAATCCAATACCGCTGTTGATCCTGAAAATGGCTTTTAACGGCAATAATTGAAACGTTTTTAGTAATTATCTTTGCCTTTCATCCATATAAGGCAGTTATTTAACGGTTTTGCACCCCCGCTCGGTGCATTAATGTGCCCGACACACCTTGGGTGGTGATGCAGCGGGACAGGCAAAACCGTTTCTTTTTGCCTTTTGCATAACCGTTCTCCTATGCAAAACAACTTCACAGTCTCCGACGTATTGGAGAGCCTTAAAACGGGCAAGGTCTTTTTTAGGGAATTTATGGAAGCAATAGTCGAACTGATCGACTTGCTCAAAGATCGAAAAACCGCACGACGGTAGAAAGAAAGCCTCGGAATTTCCGGGGCTTTTAATGGTTGTATAATAAACGATCTATATCAGGCGTTAAATTTGATAGTGAAAATTTGCACAAAGAGAAAAATTAATTTTATTTTGCAATCATAATAATGACGGTTTTATGGCTGACTTAAAAGCATTATTTCAATATTACCTTGATCATCAAACGGAATTCGTAGGTAAGTACAACGGGAAATATCTGGTCATAAAGGATAATTCCGTCGTAGGGGTTTATGATAATGAATCAGAAGCTTATTTTGAGTCAGAAGCTAAGTATGGATTAGGGAATTTTATCATTCAACTTTGCACACCGGGCGATGAAGCGTATGCACAGCATTTCATGTCCCGCGTGGCTTTTGTGCGCTAATATGGATCCGACTGCTTTTACAGTACGAGAAGAGAAAATCAGATTAAATAAACTCATCACCAGATGTGGGATTTGTAAGGTGTATGATCCGGTGCGAGGCGGGGAACATCCCCCGGTTAAGACATTTCAAGCATTATGGGATACCGGCGCAACCAACTCTGTGATTACAAAAGTGGTCGTCGATAAGTTGGGTTTAAGCCCTATTGGTATGGGGCGTGTGTATACTCCCCAAGGAGAAGCCATAACTAATATGTATTTAGTCAACTTGTTGTTGCCTAATAATATCGGGATACCTTCGTTAAGAGTATCAGAAGGAATACTGAAAGGATTTGATGTCCTTATAGGAATGGATATCATTAGCCTGGGGGATTTTGCGATCACACATAAAAATGACGGTACTGTCTTTTCATTCCAACTTCCTTCCACACACGAATATGACTTTGTAAAACAAATAAATAATTCTAAGCAATCCATAAAAGCAAAGAAAGGTAGGAGAAGGTATTAATTTTCCCATATATTTATTCAGCATATGATAACCTTCATCCTAACCAATAAAGCCCGCGACAGATCACCGATTGCGCTTCTTGTTTCTTTTAAAGGAAAGAAATACAAGAAAAGTACCGGCGTTTCCTGTCTTGTCAGGATGTGGAATCAGAATAAAAAGCGCATAAAGGTCACTACGTCGAATCCCGAAGCCAACGAGGATAACGACACTTTGGATAAGTGGGAGATCGCAGCCAAAGAAACGTTGTCAGAGTTCAAAACTTGCAGAAAGGCCCCCGATCCGAAGGAATTTATATCCAAGATTCAGTACAGGTTTTACGGCGAACAAAACAATGAAGACAATAAAGAAGAAGACGCTAAAATTGGCTTCTTCGATGCGTTCGACGATTATTTGCTGACGCATAAAATGTCGGATGTTACTATTACTAATCATAAGGTGATTTACCGGGCCCTAAAACGGTATGAACTGTACAGCAGGAATAAATTAACATTAGATGATGTAACGCCTAAAATACTTTCGGATTTCGAAGATTTTCTGGTCAAAGAACATACATTTTTCACGCACAACGAATCGGGCGGGGTGATCTGCATCCAGGCGTACAAACACATATACGAAGCATGCCCCGAAACCAGAACTCCGAAGCAAAGAGGGAGGAATACCATTGCTTCGATCCACAACAAATTACGTACATTCTTCCACTGGTGCAAAACGAAGCGATACACAAATAATTACCCCTATGAGAATTTCGAAATGAAGAACGCGTCATATGGAACCCCCTTTTATTTGACTATCGAGGAACGGAATGCGCTATATCATTTTGATTTTTCATTTAGGCCCAGCCTTGCCCGACAGCGGGATATTTTCGTGTTTCAATGTTTGATCGGGTGTAGGATATCCGATCTGATGGCATTAACTAAATCCAATGTGATAAACGGAGCGATAGAGTACATCCCCCGCAAAACCATAGAAGACAGGGCGAAAGTGATCCGCGTGCCTCTTAATTCTATTGCCAAGGAGATACTTGGAAAGTATGATGATAATGATGAGGATAAGCTATTTCCCTACATATCATCCCAGAAATACAATGATGCAATTAAAGAAATGCTGTCTATCGCCGGTATAAATAGATTAGTCACCATTTTGGATACGGTTACGCAGGAGCAGAAGCAAGTACCGATATGCGATGTAGCATCCTCTCACATGGCCCGGCGCACGTTTATCGGGAACCTTTACAAAAAAGTGAAAGACCCCAATCTGGTGGGATCTCTTTCCGGGCATAAGGAAGGAAGTCGCGCATTCAGCCGGTACCGCGAGATCGACGAGGAAATAAAAATAGATCTTGTAAAATCAATCGAATAGTTGACGTTGTCCGAAGAAAGAACTATCTTTGAATACGGGTATTGAGAATGCAGTACCAGGATGCAGTATCAAATTATTGTGACAAGATGGTATTTTTCATCACAACTATGCAGCATTATTATCGTTAACGCGTTTATTTTGTGACCAAATAGCGATTTACGTAACAATATCCGCACTCCCTTATACAGTACGAAATTTCTTTCGCCATTCGTTGAAAATAGTCGATAAGACAATCCCTTTTTATAATATTTTAGTCTAAAATATTTATTTTTCGTTTATATTATTATATTTGTAAAGCTTGTAGTCGTATAGCTCTGGTTTTTTCGTACTAAGTCGAAGAAAGGTCTGGTACTGATTGTGACCCTGGTAGCTCTACCTGTACTCCGAGTTGGCCTTGCTAATTTGATTATCAGTGGATTAAATGTGATAAACGGAGAGGCGACTAGACGCTTCTGTCTTGTATTGTGATTATGAAGAAACTGATCGTAATTGTCTTTTGCTGCTTTTTTCTTTGTTGCCGGGATTCGTCAGACAAGGAAAACGGTACGGGGGAAAATTTGACAACGGTAACGATTGTACCGCAGGAACCTTTTCCGGTCGCCAAATTCATCGAGGATATCCGCGTTTTGCCGTTGGAGTCGGATGGAAAACATCTGATCGGGGCGGTGGATAACTTATTGTTTACCCGGGAGCGGATTGTCGTGTCGGATCAGAGGCTTTCGAAATGCGTTTATATATTCGATTATGACGGAAAAATCAAGGCGGTTATCGACAGGCAGGGCCGTGGGCCGGGAGAGTATATTTCACCGTCTTACACGACCTTGACTCCGGATTCGAGCCGGATAGCCATCTATGATAATTTTGGGAGTAAAGTATTGTTTTTCGATCTGGAAGGCAGATTCCTGGAACATAAAGAGGTAAGTTTCTGGTTTAACAAGTTTGAATATATAGATAAGGATCATGTCGTTTGTACTACTTACGGAGCGGATGATCCGGGGCTTAAAAAAGCGGATATGCAGGGGAATCTTATGATTTTTACCGACGGCGATTTCCGGATCGAGACGGGAGGCCTGCGAAATATGTATGGGGAGCGTCCGAATTTTCCGTTTCTTCCTGAATTGAAGAAGATAAACGGAGACGTTTTTTTAACGCCGGCTTTCAGCGATACGGTTTACAAAGTCGGTACCGGTTCGCTTGAACCGTATTATCACGTGGATATATCGGCCATAGGCGGAGTTACCCATATGGATGCGGGAATAAGTCGGGATGAGTATGAGGATCTGATAGATCATAATAATTTTTTTTCCGGAAGATTTCTGGAGAACGACTCGTTCGCTTTGTTTATATTCACGGAGAACCGGGAGATCAAGGAGCGTATTTTCGACAAACGGACACAAAAAGTATATTCTTTGACGCGGGACAGCAAAGTCAATAATCCGTTTAGGATCAGTTGGTTCGATGTGGATCTGTTGCAGAGTAAAAGTATTTGCGATAACCGGTTTGTCGCTGTCGTTCCGGCGTATTATCTGTTAATGGGATATTCGAATTGTGCGGATGACTATCCTCAGTTGGCAGGTTTGAAGGAAAAAAGTAATCCAGTATTGGTGTTTTACAAACTTAAGGATCCGGATAAGACGGACTAATGGTTTTGATTAAACTTTAAATGATTAAAGAATCTGAAGTGACTCCTGTCATTATTTCGGAATATTCTGATATGCATTCATTTAAAGATGCAGTTGCCAATTTTGGCAGAGATCGTTTTCTTTTCTACAATGTTGAAAAATTTTCCGATGTCGACCGGAAGGGGGTTCCTTATTATTGCTTATTGATGCCGGATCGTACGGTACATGCTGTCTTCATTCCCGATAAGTTACATCCGCAAATCACGGACTTTTATTTCGAGAACGTTGTGAAACGTTTTTTTAGTAATACGGATAATGATTGAGAGGCCGCGTTAATCAAAATCATGGGGCTTATTGAATCTCCGAAAGTTATTCTTTGTTTTCGGTGATGAATCGGCACAACTGTTCGCGGGCCCGGTGTATCTGGGTTTTGACCGTTCCCATCGGGAGCGAGAGTTTTGCGGCGATCTCTTCGTAAGAGAATTCACGGAAGAAACGGAGTTCGATCAATTCGCGGTAGCGCGGCGACATTTTCGCCAGCAATCCTTCCAACTGAACCTGGCTCTGGTGCGTGATCAGGTGCTCCTCGGGGGTCGGGCCTCCGAGGGAGCCGGATACGCCGATCCCTTCGCCGACATAGTCGATCGACACCGTATCGTCGCGCCGGCGCCGCGTGTAGTCGATGAACGTATTCCGTGCGATCGTATAGACCCATTGGCCGAACGTGAAACGGCTGCTGTAACGCTGCAGATTCAGGTATACTTTGACGAACGTCTCCTGCAGTAGGTCGTTGGTGTCGTCCACGTTACCCCCGGTGCGCTGCATGTAGAGCTGGTAGATCGAGTCGCGGTAACGGTTGAACAGGTGTTCGAAAGCGGTCGAATCCCCGTCCTGCACCCGCCCGATCAGTTCCTGATCGGTGGCAATTATGTAATCTTCTATCGCCATATCGCTTTGTTAGGCCGTATCCGGCGGCTCAACGTCATCAAAAAGCCGCCCAGCGGGGCCCAGAAATCATACAGGATGTAAGTTCCCCCAAATTTTTTTTCGCCGAGCCGCCGTCCGATCCGGCGCATTTTCAGTTCGACGATCAGCAGCCTCAGCAGAGCGGGCAGCAATGGAACCGCGATCCATCGGACAGGCAGCAACGCCGCCGCTGCCGCCGTTGTCGCGAAAAACAGGAACCGACTGGAGAGTTCGTTGCGGACTGCCCTTCGGGCCTTTGCCGGATAGTAACGAAAAGCGTGCCCGAAATATTTGCTGACGCCGTACCACCAGCCGAGGCCTCCGTACTGGATCTGGCGTACGGTCGCATTCGGATTCATCACGACGCTGACGTTGTCCGTGCGGACGATTTTCTGGATAAACAGGTCGTCGACGCCGATATTCATATTCAAGTGGTTGAACCCCCTGCTGTCGAAATAGAGGCTTTTCGTGTAACCGATGTTGTGCTCGGTGCCACGGAAGGTTTTCCCCCGCGTCGCGGCGGACAGGTAGCGCACCGAGGTCATCAGGCGACTGCAACGCATCCACCGGTTGGCCATGCCCTTTTTGGGTTCGATGCCGCAGTAACCGATGACCACGTCCCCGCAAATAAATCCTTTGGCCATCAGCGACAGCCATTTCTCGGAAACGGGGTAACTGTCCTGCGTCGTGAATATCAGGTGCTCGTAACGCGCCGCTTTGATCCCGACCGTCAGGGCCAGCTTGATGCTGTGTTCGTGATGGCTCTGCTGCCGGATGCAGGTTACGTGCAGGTTCGGCACGACAAGGCTTTTTTCCCGCAGGATCTCCCCGATCTCGTCGTCGTAGCTGCAATCGACCAGGACGACTTCGAATTCGTCGTATTGCTGTCCCAGCAACAATGGCAAGGTATGCTCGATGAAGTAGAAGGAGTTGCCGCGTACCACGACCACGACCGAAACCGGCGGCGAGGGGATGTCCTGACGGATGCCCCGGTTGTTGCGGAACCGCGGCAGCCGGCCGTAGCGCCCCAGGTAGTAATGCAGTTGGATGAAGAAAAAAACGAGCGCGGCCCCTATCAGTCCCACGACCCAGTAAGGATGGACGATACCCTTTGCCGTCAGGTCGTTATACAGGAGATCCAAGTATTCCACGATGCGATCGGTTTAAACGTATTTCGTTGATTCTGTCCCGGTTGCCAGAACGTCGTTTGTCGGACGGTTTTCACTCGGCGGTCGTCGCCGGCCCGGAAAACGGTTTACAAATGTACGGGATTTTGGGGGAATACCCAAACGGTTTCCCGATCCGCGAAAAAATATTTACCTTTGCCCTTCATGAATTTTGAACTCGTACATACCGATCCGCACAGTGCGGCGCGCGCCGGGGTAATCACGACCGGTCACGGGACGATCGAAACGCCGATTTTTATGCCCGTAGGAACGGTCGGAAGCGTCAAGGGCGTTTTCCACCGCGACTTGCAGCAGGAGGTGGGCGCGCAGATCATTTTGGGGAATACCTATCACCTGTACCTGCGGCCGGGCACCGAAATCCTCGAACGGGCCGGCGGCCTGCACCGTTTCTGCGGGTGGGAGCGGCCGATACTGACCGATAGCGGCGGTTTTCAGGTCTTTTCGCTGGCCGAGTGCCGCAAAATCACCGAGGAAGGGTGCCGTTTCAGTTCGCACATCGACGGGTCGAAACACCTGTTTACGCCGGAGAGCGTGATGGACGTGCAGCGGAGTATCGGGGCCGATATCATGATGGCGTTCGATGAATGTCCTCCCGGGGACGCTCCGTACGATTATGCGGCCAAATCGCTGAATCTGACCTGCCGGTGGCTCGAACGTTGTTTCGAGCGGTATGCCGCGACGCGGCCGAAGTACGGTTACCGCCAGTCGCTTTTTCCGATCGTGCAGGGATGTACCTATCCGGATCTGCGGACGCGTTCCGCCGAATTCGTGCAGCAGTTCGACGCCGACGGGTATGCGATCGGGGGACTGGCCGTCGGCGAGCCTGCGCCGGTAATGTACGAAATGATCGAACTGGTGAACGGAATCCTGCCGATCGACCGGCCGCGTTACCTGATGGGAGTCGGAACGCCGGTAAACCTGCTCGAAGCGATCGAGCGCGGCGTGGATATGTTCGATTGCGTGATGCCGACGCGCAACGGACGCAACGGGATGCTGTTTACCAGCGAGGGGATCATCAATATCCGCAACCAGAAGTGGCGCGACGATTTTTCGCCGATCGATCCGGCGGGCAACTGCTTCGCCGATACGGCGTACACGAAGGCTTACCTGCGCCACCTGACCGTCGCCGGCGAAATGCTGGCCGCGCAGATCGCGAGCCTGCACAACCTCGCCTTCTACCTGTGGCTGGTGAACGAAGCGCGCCGGCGCATCCTCGACGGAACTTTTTCGGCGTGGAAACCCGGAATGGTCGTTAAACTGTCGCAGCGATTGTAAATTTAGGCGGGAACCGGCCCCGAAATACCGGATTTTCGTTAACTTTGACCGCAGTTTGAAACGCATAGCAACAGCGCACGAATCACGAATATGAAATTCCCCGGAATCAAAATCATAGACCGTTACATCATCCGCAAGTTCCTGGGGACCTATTTTTTCGCCATTGCGCTGATCATCGTCGTGGTCGTGATCTTCGACGCGGCCGAAAAGATCGACGACTTCATCGAACTGAAGGCCCCGCTGTCGAAAATCGTCCTTCAGTATTATCTGAATTTCATACCGTTCTTTATCAATCAGTTCAGTGGGCTGTTCACGTTTATCGCGGTTATTTTCTTCACGTCGAAAATGGCTTATCAGACCGAGATCATCGCGATCTTGTCGGCCGGGATCAGTTTCCGGCGGCTGATGTGGCCTTATATCCTCAGCGCCGGGGCGATCACGCTGCTGAGCCTGGTGCTGAACCTGGTGGTGATTCCCGCGGCGAACGGCGAGCGACTGAAGTTCGAATTGAACTACATCAAGAATATCAAGGGGGCGAAGTACGATCCGCATATTTACCGGCAGATCGAGCCGGGCACGTTCGCTTATATCCGAGACTATACCGAGCAGACCCGGACTGCGGCGTTCTTCGTGCTCGAAACTTACGAGAACGGGACGATCGTATCTTCGCTCGAGGCTGCGAATGCGAAGTTCGATCCCGAAACGGGACGTTGGAGCGCTCCGAAAAGCGTCTACCGGAAATTTGAGGACGACAAGGAGATTTTTAATAACACGCAGGCGCTCGATACGCTTATAAACCTGAATACAAGCGAACTGGGGCGTGTGGAAGAACTGGTCAAGACAATGGATATCGTAACGCTCGGCCATTTTATCCAGCAGCAAAGGGCCAAGGGGTCGGATATGATCGCCCGCTTCGAGGTGGAACGGCACAACCGGTTCGCCTTTCCGGCCTCGACATTTATCCTGACGATCATCGGCGTGTCGCTGTCGTCGCGCAAAGTGCGCGGAGGAACCGGGCTTCACATCGGCATCGGCATCGTGCTGGCGTTCTCGTTCATCTTGTTCAGCAAGTTCGGCGAAGAGTTTGCTAAGGGCGGATTGCTGCCGCCCGGAATCGCCGTCTGGATCCCGAACATCATCTATTCGTTCATCGCATTCTACCTTTACAAGAAGGCTCCGAAATAGCGGACTATCCCGAACGGGGGTATTGAGAAACGAAAGCCTCCGGCACGTATCTGTGCCGGAGGCTTTCGTTTCGGGACTTTTCGTCGATATTATTCGGCCGCCGGATCCGGCAGCCGGTCGATCTCGTCGAACGTGAACCGGCGGATTTCGCAGTCGCCGATGCCGCGCAGTAAAACGAAGCTGACCGAGTCGGCCTCTTTTTTCTTGTCGTGCTTCAACGCTTTGACGAGCCGTTTGAAGTCGATCTCCGTACGAATCGGCAGGCCCATCCGTTCGAATACCCGCCGCACGCGGTCGGCTTCGTCCTGCGTCGCGGTTCCCAAGTGGGCCGACAAGCGGGCGATCATGACCGTGCCGATCGCGACCGCTTCGCCGTGCAGGAATTCGTTGCCGCACTTTTCGATGGCGTGGGCAAACGTATGTCCGAGGTTCAGCTTGCGCCGTTCGCCGCTTTCGCGTTCGTCGCGTTCGACGACGTCGGCTTTGACGCGGATGGCCCGCGTGATGGCTTCGTTCAGCAGCGATTGGTCGTTGCGGAATGCGTCGATCGGATGGTTTTCGAACAGTTCGAACAGGCCCCGGTCGGCGATCAGGCCCGCTTTGATGATCTCGGCCAGCCCGGCCCGGAACTCGCGGTCGGGCAGCGTTTGCAGCATCGACAGGTCGCACAGTACGAAATCGGGCTGATTGAACGTGCCGACCATATTTTTGTATCCTTCGTAGTTGACTCCGTTTTTGCCCCCGACGCTGGCGTCCACCTGGGCCAGCAGCGTCGTAGCGACGAATCCGAACCGTAGTCCGCGCATGTAGGTCGACGCGACGAACCCGGTGATATCGGTAACGATGCCGCCGCCGATGCCGACGATGAACGTCGTCCGGTCGGCTCCCCGTTCGAGCAATTCGGCGTAGAGTTTGTTGACCGTCGTCATGGTCTTAATCGTTTCCCCCAGGCCGATCAGACAATAGTCGTACCGGTTGATGATCTCCTTGTAACGGCGGTGTACATTCCCGTCGGTGATGATAATAACCCGTTTGCCTTCGGGCAGGTAATTGTCGAGCGAGTTGATCACGTCGCCTACGACCACCTGCGAAGGCTTCCCTTCCCTGCGTTTAACCTCGATCACTTGTTTCATGTTCTGTGGATTTGTCCTGCGCCGCCCCGGCGTTTTCCGCCTGCGGCGTATCTCGGAATTATAATACAAAGATAAATTTTATTTCGTACCTTTGCTCCCGACAAAAATCCATTCTATGCAAAATTTACGCAATATTGCGATTATTGCCCACGTCGACCACGGCAAAACCACGCTCGTCGATAAAATGATCCTGCAGGGCAACCTTTTCCGTGACAATGAAAAAACCGGCGAACTGATCCTCGATAATAACGACCTCGAACGCGAGCGGGGGATTACGATCCTGTCGAAGAACGTGTCGGTGAATTATAAGGGAATAAAAATCAACATTATCGATACCCCGGGCCACTCGGATTTCGGCGGCGAGGTGGAGCGCGTGCTGAACATGGCCGACGGCGTGCTGCTGCTGGTGGACGCTTTCGAAGGGACGATGCCGCAGACGCGCTTCGTGTTGCAGAAGGCGCTGTCGCTCGGTAAAAAGCCGATCGTCGTGGTTAATAAGGTGGACAAGCCGAACTGCCGTCCCGAAGATGTGTACGAGCAGGTGTTCGACCTGATGTTCACGCTGAACGCGACCGAAGATCAGCTCGATTTCGTGACGATCTACGGTAGTGCGAAACAGGGTTGGATGTCGCACGTATGGAAAGAACGCACCGGGGACATCACCCCGTTGCTCGATGCGATTATCGACAACATTCCGGCGCCGCAGCAAAAGGAGGGTACGCCGCAGTTACTGATCACGTCGCTGGAGTATTCGCCTTACGTCGGCCGGATCGCCGTCGGCAAGTTGACGCGCGGGACGCTGAAGTCGGGGATGCCGATCACGCTGGCCAAACGCGACGGTAAAACGATGGTCAAGACCCGAATCAAGGATCTGATGGTATTCGACGGATTGAGCAAAACCAAAGTCGAGCGGGTCGAATGCGGCGAGATTTGCGCGCTGGTCGGCATCGAAGGGTTCGAGATCGGCGATACGATCTGCGATTTCGAAAATCCGGAGCCGCTGGAACCGATCGCAATCGACGAACCGACGATGAGCATGTTGTTTACGATCAACGACTCGCCGTTCTTCGGCAAGGAGGGAAAATACGTGACGTCGCGCCACATCAAGGAGCGTCTCGACCGCGAACTCGAAAAGAACCTGGCGTTGCGCGTGGTGCCGGGCGCTTCGTCCGATAGTTTTATCGTGTACGGGCGCGGCGTGCTGCACCTGTCGGTGCTGATCGAAACGATGCGCCGCGAAGGATACGAATTGCAGGTCGGTCAGCCGAAAGTGATTATCAAGGAGATCGACGGGAAAAAGTGCGAACCGGTCGAAGAACTGACGATCGACATTCCGGAAGCGTATTCGGGCAAGGCGATCGAGCTGGTAACCAAACGCAAAGGGACGCTGCTCGACATGACTTCGATTTACGACCGCCAGCGGATCGTATTCGAAATTCCGTCGCGCGGAATCATCGGGCTGCGCAGCAACCTGCTGACCGCTACGGCCGGCGAAGCCGTCATGTCGCATCGGCTGAAAGGGTTCGAACCGTATAAAGGGGATATGGAGATGCGCCAAAACGGTTCGCTGATCGCGATGGAGACCGGTACGGCTTATGCCTATGCGATCAACAAGCTACAGGATCGCGGCACGTTTTTCGTATCGCCGCAGGACGAGATTTACGCCGGACAGGTAGTGGGCGAAAGCACGCGTCAGGAAGATATCGTAATCAACCTGACCAAGTCGAAAAAACTGACCAATATGCGCGCCAGCGGTTCGGACGACAAGGTGTCGATCGCGCCGCCGGTGATCTTCTCGCTGGAGGAAGCGCTCGAATACATCAAAGAAGACGAATATGTCGAAGTGACGCCGAAGTCGATCCGGCTGCGCAAGATTGTCCTGAACGAGACCGAACGCAAACGTCAGGCGAAATAAACGGTCGAAAACAAGATAACGAAAAGGCGGATCGACGATCCGCCTTTTCGTATTTTCGGGAAAGGTTTATCCGAAATAGAGCAGCATGGTGCCAGCCAGTACGACGGCGAGAATCGCCGCTTTCACCTTGATCTGCCGTTCGTGGAACAGGATCGCTCCGACGACGAACGTGAATACGACGCCCGAGCGGCGGATCGGCGAGAGTACCGACAACAGCGCCTCGGGATCGCTCAACGCATAGAAGTACAAAAAATCCGATACGGTCAGCAGGAATCCGGTCAGAAAGATCGTCCACCGCCACTGCAACGGCGTGGTTTGTTTTCGTTTCGGATACCACATCAGCAGCACGATCACGATCATCATCAGCGACTGGTAGTAACAGGTGTAGGCCTGTATGGCCAGCCGGTCGTAACGGACGATCAGGAATTTGTCCCACAGCGCGCTCGCCGCGCCCAGCAACGTCGAGGCGATCAGGAAATAGACCCACAGCATTTTTCGGCGCGGCGGTTCGCGGTCGTCCCGGCCGTCGCGTTTGTCGAGGTTCGACAAAACGACCAGCGCCGTCAGCACGACGATCACGCCGACCCACTGGCTGAAATTGAGCCGCTCGCCGAAAATCAGGATCGCCCCGAGTACGACGAAAACCGGGCGGCTCGCCTTGACCGACGACGAGATCGTCAGCGGCAGGTGCTTGGTCGCAAAGAAACCGAATATCCACGATCCGAGTACGATTGCCGCTTTCAGCAGAATCCCCCAGTGCGCGTCGGCGGATACGGGGGGAATGTAGAAGGCGGTGTCCAACAGCGTATCCGGTGAGAAAACGCTCACCAATTGCAACGGCAGGAACAGGGCGGCGCTCAGCAGAATGCTGAGCGCCAGCACCGGAATAACGGCGTTGTCTTTCAGCGCGCTTTTCTTCGCCACCTCGTCGAGACCGAGAAAAAGCGATGAAAAAAATGCCAGTGTCAGCCACATAACCGTTTCGTTTGAATTTTTATGCGGCAAAGATAGCTATTCCGTTCGAAAACGGGTGCGAAACGGAGATTCGGGATATAAAAGCTTTCAGCGCGAATTGCTTTTTTCCAGGTTTTTTTACCTTTGTATAAAGGTTTTCGGATCGAAGGAATCATAAAATATAGGAATTATGAAAAAAATCCAGTTCTTGTTTATCGCGACGTTCGGTGCTTTTTTTGCCTGCACAAGCGGGCAGCATACCGGGACGGCTCCGGCGCTGGTTCAGGTTTCGGCATTCGATACGGTGTTGGACGGCTCGGACGTGTCGCTCTACACGCTGCGAAACGACAGCGGCATGGTCGTCCAGGTCACCAATTACGGCGCGCGCGTGGTATCGTTGTGGGTGCCCGATGCGAAAGGGGATTTCCAGGACGTCGTCTGGGGATACGAGTCGATCCACGACTACCTGGACTCTCCCGACCGGTTTTGCGGCCCGGTGGTCGGCCGTTACGGCAACCGGATCGGTAAGGGACGGTTTACCCTGGATGGGAAATCGTACCAGTTGACGCTGAACGATGGGGAGAACCACCTGCACGGCGGCGCCGACGGTTTCTGGAACAAGGTATGGATCGCGCGGCCGTTCGAGAACGAACAGGGGGAACAGGCCGTCGAAATGAGCTACCGGTCTCCCGACGGCGAAGAGGGGTATCCGGGTAATCTGTCGATTGCCGTCACTTATACGTTGCAGAAAAACAATGCCTTGAAGATCGAATACCAGGCAATGACCGATGCGCCGACGATCCTCAACCCGACGAGTCACAACTATTTCAATCTGCATGGAAACACGGCTTCCAGTACCGATTCGCATGTGCTGACGATCCATGCCGACCGGTTTACGCCGACCGATGCGGGATTGATCCCGACCGGTGCGCTCGATTCGGTAGCCGGGACTCCGCTCGATTTCCGGGTGGCGCAGCCGATTGGCAGCCGAATCGACGCCGATTTCGAACCGATGAAACTGGCCCGCGGATACGATCACAACTGGGTGCTGAACAAACAAGGGAACGAGATGAGCGTGGCTGCCGAAGTGTACGAACCCGCGACGGGGATCGTGATGAAGGTCGAAACCGATCAGCCCGGCCTGCAGTTTTACAGCGGGAATTTTATGGACGGGACGGAGATCGGCAAGCGAGGCGACCGGCACAATTTCCGCACGGGGATAGCTCTTGAGACCCAGAATTTTCCCGATGCGCCGAATCACGAGAATTTTCCGTCCGCCGTGTTGCGCCCGGGCGAGACTTATACGCAGACCTGCGTCTATGCTTTCAGCGTGAGAAAATAGATCTACCGATGGATTACGATGTCGTTCCGGAATCGTCCGGAACGGCTTTTTTGTTCTTCGGGGGCGCGGAACTTCGGGAACGCGAATCGCGCCAAAAGAAAACGGGCGCTTCGAAAAGTGCCCGTTTCGGTTGTTGAGATCAAAGCGCCTGCTATTTGTTGGCGGCTTTTTTATCGTAATGTTTTTGATAGCGGCTCATAAACTTATCGACGCGTCCTGCGGTGTCAACCAACTTCATCTTACCGGTGTAGAACGGGTGCGACGTGTTGGAAATTTCCATCTTATACACGGGATAGGTTTCGCCATTCACTTCGATGGTTTCTTTTGTCTGAACGGCGGACCTGCACAAAAACACATGATCATTCGACATATCCTTGAATGCCACCAAACGATAATTCTCAGGATGAATCCCCTTTTTCATGATGTTTTTTGTTTAAAAATAGTTAAAAATCAGTAAATTTCTACGATTGAGGATGCAAAGTTAGTAAATCAATCCGGTTTTCCAAAACAATGCATCCGTTTTTCCCCGAAAAACCGACCGCCGTTCCCGAAATCGCTTCCGAAGACGGCGCATTCGAAAGCATCGCCGTTGCGATCAACTACTTATAGCTGATGACCAGTACTTTGGAATACTCCCAGAATTTGCTTTTGTCCTTGATGACCAGCGATTCGAACACGCCGCTGTCGTTCATCACGAATTCGTACGACCCGGCCGGATGCGAACTGACGAGCGTCGCTTTCTTGTGTCCGATTTTCACGTCGTCGAAATTCCGGATATCGACCTGGGTGAAGCTATCGAGGCTTCTGTTTTCGTTGATCTTCAGTGTTCTGCCGATGAATCCGCTCTTGTAGACGATCTCTTTCGAGAGCAGTTCCTTTTCCGATCCCACGATGTAATATCCGGTATTCAGGATGTTGTTCTGGGTTTTTACCTCCCCTTCGAGCGAGGTCTTTTCGGCGGTCAGTCCGCTGACCTGCGTATTGAGTCCCGAAACCTGCTCGGTCAGTTCGGCGACCTGGACGTGCATGTTTTCGAGATTTTGTTTCAGAATTTTGATTTCCTGGTCTTTCGATTCGATCTGGGCGTTCAGCTGCGCGATCAGCTTCTCGAAACTGCCGATTTTGACGTTCGCTTTTTTAAGCTGGTCGGCCGACTGTTGCAACCGGGCGATCGTCTGCCGGTTGGCGATCAGCAGTTGGTTGATCGCTTCGATGTCCTCGTTGATCTGCGTGGTGGTTCCCTTCGGGATTTCGCCTTTGTCGATATTTTCGTTGATGATGTTTTCCCGGGATTTGATTGCGTTCAGATTCTCGGTAACGATGCTCAGCGACGAGAAAACTTCGTTGAGTACGGAATCTTTCTGGGCGACGACTACGGCCAGCGAATCGTTTTGGCTGGTCAGTCGCTCGGTTTTTTGTCCGCCCGTGCAGGACGCGAGCAGCAACAGCGCGAAGAGATATAAAATTTTTTTCATTACCCTGATGGATTAAGGTTTATTGGTTTTGATGTCGTATCCGGGCGTTACGGCCCGATCAGAAGGTGACTTTGATGCCCAACCCGAAATCGGCGGCGTGGAATCCGGTTTTTCCGATCACGTTCAGGTTCGGTTTATAATCCAAAGAGAATGCCAGAGGAATCGAAGCGACTTTGTATTCGAGTCCGACGATCCCGTTGATCCCGAACGTGAATTTGCCTTCGTGATGGTCCCACGACCCGATGTTGACGCCGGCGCCGTAATAGAAGTTGAATCCGCTGGCGATTACCGGCACGTTCCGTTCGTAGAGGGCGTACACGTTGAATCCCTGTGCGAAGTCGAGCATACCTTCGATCGAGTTGACCGGGTCGAAATTGTGCCGTACGGTGATGCCGGAGGCGGTTACGCCGCCGCGGACGCCGATTGCCCAGTTATAGTTCTGGGCGCTGAGCCCCGTAACGGCGGTCAGCGACAAGATCGTTAGCAGAACAGCTATCTTTTTCATAAAACACAGATGAACGGTTAGTACCGGCAAAATTAATAATTTTAGTCATATAATCTCCCGGAAGGGATAAAAAGGAGGTCGCGAGGGACGGGATCGTGCGGATTGCTTCCGTCTTCCGCTTCCGGGAGGAGCATGGAGACCCGGGAAATCCGCGCGCCCTGTTTCCCGCCCGGCTTGTTTTTCATGCGGTTATACGGTTACGTGCCGGAATTTCGGATCTTTTCGGCAAATGCAGTCCTCCAGGTGATCGTTGATAAACCCCGAAGCCTGCAAGTGGGCGTAACAAATCGTAGTCCCGAAGAATTTGAATCCTCGTTTTTTCATGTCCTTGCTCATGGCGTCGGATTCGGGAGAAGATGCCGGAATCTCGCTCAACGACCGGAAGGTGTTGACAATCGGTTTTCTGTCGGGGAAGAACGACAGGGTGTATTCGTAAAAACTGCCGAACTCCTTTTGTATGGCGAGCAGCAGCCTTGCATTGGTGATCGCCGCTTTGATTTTCAGACGGTTTCTCACAATGCCGTCGAATCGCATCAGCCGTTCGACGTCTTCATCGGTCATTTGCGCCACCCGCTCGGCATCGAAATCGCAAAAGGCTTTGCGATACCCCTCGCGCTTCCTGAGAATAGTTATCCAGCTCAATCCGGCTTGGGCGCTCTCCAGCACGAGAAACTCGAACAGCGTCTTGTCGTCGGTCACCAATTTTCCCCACTCCCGATCATGGTATTTCACATACAGCTCGTCGGTTCCGCACCAGCCGCAGCGTCCGTTTATGATGTCTTGCATAATCACAATGTTTGAATACGGCGAAGATAGCGGATTCGCAGCGTCGTGCCAAATTTCAACGGACGATTCTGTTAATTTACAAACAACGAATTTTCCTCCCGATCGCCCGGCTTCGGAGGGTGATCGTCCCCCTGCAAAACCCGGTTCCGAGACGCTTCCGGCCTTTTGAGTCATCCGATATACACTCGTTGCCAGCGCTCCGATATCGGGTGTCGCAAAACCGTTTCCGTTTTTATTTGCCGTTTCGTATACTTAGGTAACAGAGTTATGAATCTTTTGGAATTATTGCCGTCGAATCGGCGGGATTCCATTGTAGGGCAGGTATTTGACAGTTAGACCCGCCGGGAATATGCGGTGCGAATACGGCATTTTTTACGGTTTACCGATACGCACGGACTGAGAGGAAGCCGCGATACATATACTGTCTGGCGGGTAACTGGAACACCAACCCGCGAAGCAAGCAAAGTATTCGTCCGATCTGAAAACAAGTCGGACGTTTTTATAGAAACATGATGAGAAGACAGGCGAAAATCCATCACAGTATCGGCTTTCCAAAGATTGCGTGCGGCACACGCTCCGTCCGCGACCGGTCGGAACGTTTCGGCCGGAATCCGGCGTCACGCACACCCGCCCGTGCGCAAAACCGCGCAATACGGAATAAGTATTTGCACCTATTGAACTTACCGGCGCATCGGCGTATCTTTACCCGGAATCGCAAACCGAACTTTATGAAACGAAATTTCTGGGGTAGTTTTCGCAACGAAGACTGGATGGCAACGATCATGGGCCTGTTGCTGGTGGTCGCCGTAATAACAGTGCCCGGCTGGATTCCCGCATTTCCCAAAACATTGTCTACCGCCGGTTCCTGGCTATCGGTCGCCGGCATGTTCTTAATCGCAGCCCTGTTTTCCGCGCTCGGTATCAAACTGATGGGCGACCGGCTGCGGGGTTTCATCCCCTCTTTCGCCGCCATATTCGTCCTCTCGGCCCTTTGTCAATACGTTTCGATGCTTCCGCCCATCAAAACGGCGGGACTCGAATCCGTCTTTTTCTCGGTGATTCTGGGACTACTGATCCGCAATACCGTCGGATTACCCAAATGGCTTTCCCCGGCCGTCAGAAGCGAATACTACATTAAAATCGGCCTGATCCTGCTCGGCACGTCCGTTCTGTTCGGAGAAATTCTGAAAGCCGGAGCTTTAGGTATGCTCCAGGCCGTCGTCGTCGTCTTTACCGTCTGGTATTTCACTTTCTGGCTCGCCAGAAAGCTAAAACTGGACAGCGAAATGGGCATTATGCTGGCGAGCGCCGTATCGATCTGCGGCGTATCGGCGGCGATAGCGACCTGCGGAGCCATCAAAGGCGACAGCAAAAAGCTGTCTTTCGTGGTTTCCATCGTCCTGGTCGTGGCCATCCCGATGATGTACCTGATGCCGCTTCTGGCAAAATGGATGGGACTTACGCCGGAAGTGGCGGGAGCATGGCTCGGGGGTACCATCGACACGACGGGAGCCGTAGTCGCCGCCGGCAAATTCCTGGGAGAAACGGCCGAGACGTACAGCGTCATCATCAAATCGTCCCAAAACGTACTGCTGGGAATCGCCGCATTCGCCATCTCGATCTACTGGTCGCTGCGCGGAACCAATCGCACCGAACGCCCCACCGCGAAAGTGATCTGGGATCGGTTTCCCAAGTTTGTCGTGGGTTTCGTAATCGCTTCGCTGGTCTTCAGTTTCTGTATGCCGCTGCAGGAGGCCAAAGCGCTCGGGGGATTGGCCAAAGGACTGCGCGAGGTCATGTTCTCGCTGGCTTTCGTGTGCATCGGGCTTGAGACCGATTTCCGGTTCATCTTCAAAAAAGAAAACAAAAGCAACATCGCCACCTTCTTCGTCGCCCAGGGATTCAATATCGTGGTCACGCTGGTAATGGCTTACCTGCTGTTCGGGTTGTGGGCCGGCTGATCGCCGACACAACGATTATGCTGCAACCCTTTGTAACGACGGTTCCCCAGAATCATTCGGTGAACCGTCGGTTTCGTACGATTCATTTTGTGCCGTGTCAGACCCGACGGGCGCGATCCGTCCAGCCGTAAAATTTCGGCGCGGATCCTCCTTTTGCAAATCCCGGTGAAGCATCGGCTTTGGTAATTTATCTTCGAATCGTTAACTTGCATCGATTTTAAACAACCCAAAACCGACACGATGAAACGAATTTACCGATCGATCCTGCTGCTGGCCGCCGCGCTGCCTGCGGCGTTTCCCGCAGAAGCCCGTGAAATCATCGATATCAACCGTAACTGGCGTTTTACGCTGGACGACGACCGGACGTACGGCGAACCGGCCTTCGACGACAGCGGTTGGCAACGGCTCGACCTGCCGCACGACTGGAGCATCGCAGGCGCTTACGACAAACGGAATCCGAGCGGGCCGCAAGGCGGCTTCATGCCGTGCGGAACCGGCTGGTACAGGCATTCCTTCGAAGCCCCCGCCGGTTCCGAAGGAAACCGCGTTTTCGTCCGTTTCGACGGCGTCTACATGAAATCCCAGGTATGGATCAACGGCCGCATGGTCGGCGAATACCCGAACGGGTACAATTCGTTCGAATACGACATCACCCCTTTCGTCCGCCGCGATACGCTGAACGTGCTCGCCGTCCGCGTCGACAATTCGTTGCAACCCGGGTCGCGCTGGTACACCGGATCGGGCATCTACCGGAACGTTCACCTGATCGTCACGTCGCAGATGCACTTTACCGACGGAGGCGTTTTCATCACGACTCCGGAAGTTTCGGCGGAACGGGCCCGAATCGAAATCAACTACCACGTCATCAACCACAACTACCCCGAGACGCGGTTTACCTGGACCGACAATAAGTCGCTGTACGTCTGGCTGCGCGACGGCAACGCCGACGCCGCGCCGAAAACCGACGCCAACAACCGGGTGCAGAAGGAATGCACGCTCACTTCGATCCTTTACGACGCAGACGGCCAGGAAATAAAACGGGTCTCGACTAAACATCGGATCGGGGATTACAGCGAAGCCGATCTAAGGCAACAAATCGAAATCGACCGCCCGCATCTGTGGTCGGACCAGACCCCTTACCTTTATAAACTGGTCGGTACGATCTCCTACGACGGCCGCGAGGCCGACCGGGTAAGCTATCCGGTCGGAGTGCGTACGATTCGTTTTTCGCCCGAACGGGGTATGGAAGTCAACGGCCGGCAGGTCAAACTACAAGGGGTATGCCTGCACCAGAACGTAGGCTGTTTCGGCAGCGCCGTACCGCTCGGGGTATGGCAGGAAAGACTCGAAACGCTGAAAGCAATGGGCTGTAATGCTGTTCGGCTCAGCCATTACCCGTTCGCGCCCGAATTCTACGATCTGTGCGACTCGCTCGGTTTTTACGTGTCGAACGAAATTTTCGACGAATGGAACCGCGGGCAGGAATGGGGCTATTCGGAAAGTTCGTACGGAAAAATGCCCTATACCTACCACCTCTATTTCGATCAGTGGGGCGAAACCGACCTGCGTCGAATGATCCGCCGCGACCGGAACCACCCGTGCGTCGCGCTGTACGTGCTCGGCAACGAAATTCCGAACCAGCGCATCCAGGGAATCGAAATCGCACAAAAGCTGAAAGCCATCACCCGTGAGGAAGACCCCACGCGGCCGGTAACCGCCGCCTGCGACTTCTTCGTCGGAGCCAATATTTACGGCTTTATGGATCAGTTCGACATCGCGGGTTACAACTACATCGACCGCATCCATCCGGACAGCCTGTACGCCGCCGAACACGCCCGTTACCCGAACCGCATCCTGCTCGGCACGGAGACTTATCATAAAACCCGCAACCACGTATCGATACGCGACAACGCCAGCGCGATCGGCGAATTCGTCTGGGTGGGCTACGACTACCTCGGCGAAATCGTGTGGCCGGATTACCGCGGCTGGGACGAAGGAATGCTCGATATCGCCGGCTTCCCGAAACCGGAATACTACCTGCGCAAAAGCTACTGGTCGGACGAACCCGTCGTCCATATCGGCGTCCGCCAGGGTCCCGACCGCGATTTCGATTGGAGTCCGCGCAACGTAGCCGACCACTGGAACTGGCAGGGGCGGGATCAGGACACCCTGGAAGTTTACGCCTACTCGAACTGCGACGAAGTCGAGCTCCGGATCGGCCGGCGCAGCCTGGGCCGGAAGCCGGTCGGGCGGAACGACTATTACGCTCTGTGGAATGTCCCCTTCAAAGCCGGCACGATTTCGGCAACCGGTTACAGGCAAGGGAAAAAGGTTGCCGAACACAGGCTCCTCACGGCCGGGAAGCCATATGCGGTCGAAGTATCGCGCATTTTCCGCTACGACGACGTTATCCGAGTAGAACTCTGCGTCGTCGACAAGGAAGGAATCCGTATCCCCGATTCCGAGGCGGAGATTACCCCTGGAAACATCCCGTCCGAACGCCTGCTCGGATTCGATAACGGCAATCAATACGACCCGCAGGGCCTCAAATACGCGTCCGCAGAACGGGGACGCTGCTCGGGCGGCCGCATGGTCGTCTACTTAAAACCGGATTCCGCCGCCGTGAAAGCGACCTTCGATTCCCCGGGACTGATTTCAGCCGAAGCCGAGATCTAAATCTGCCGGACGAACATTCTCCCGGCAAATGTTCTTTCGAGTAAAAGAGAAGGCTGCGATTGCGAACCGCAGCCTTCTCTTCGAAACGTCTTTCCGAAACATTGCCCATATACAGATCCGTCCGAAAACACACGACGCTCCTCCGCACCGTCGTCGCAAACCGCCCGTTTGCTCTCGCCGGAACGGAAACCGGATCGTCGGAATACCCCCGACAAGCCCCAAACGACGCTTAACCGAGACCATACGCAAAACCATCCGCATCCCCCGCCAGATCCATCGGCACGCCCCTCTCGGAACTTCTTCGTCCCTTTATTCCCGGATACTCACATAGACATTCACGGATAAAAAACGAAGGCCTCCCCGACAGCGGGGAGGCCTTCGTTTTTTATCCGTAAGTTTCTCTTACAAAGCGAGGAACTCGGTCGTTCCGAACAGTTTCGAGAACTCGACGTCCTTGGTAGCCTGAGCCTTCATAGCGGGATCTTTGGCGATAGCGCTCTTCAGGTTGGCAACAGCGGAAGAAGAATTACCTTCGCGCATAGCGATAACTGCTTTCAGGTAGTCGGCTTCAGCCGATTTTTCGTTCGACAGCAGCGATTTTGCTTTCGACAGGTTGCCGTTGAGAACTTCAGCGACTGCGAGGTTGTAACCGCTCAGCGCTTTGGCAGCCTCGGCATAGTTTCCTTCTGCCAGGTTAACCAGACCCATGTTGGCTTTCGAATCGGCCGTATTCAGAGCAGCGAAATATTTCTGAGCCGCAGCAGCGTCACCGCTCATCAGGGCTACGACGCCCAGGTTGTTGGTGATAGCGGCATCTTTGCTCATACCTGCAGCCTTTTCGAACAGGGCTTTAGCCTGAGAAACTTTACCGGCACGCGCATAAACCACACCTGCGTTATTGTAACCGCGAACGCTGTTGTATTTAGTAGCGGCAGCCTGGTAAGCTTTCAGCTGGGCAGCGGCATCGTCGGTCAACGTAGCGGCATACAGCATCTCTTCTTCGCTCAGTACGTCGATGTTCGAAGCGGCAGCTTCTTTGATCTCGGCATCGGTGCGGCCTTCGATATCCACATCGGCGATCAGCTTCGTACGACGCAACTGCGGCAGGATTTCCTTAGCCAGCACATCGAATACGGAAGTCATGTTCTTGATCTCTTCGTCGCGTTTCACCGGATTGTCGTACATGGCCAGAACCTGCAGAATCAGGTCTTTGTCTTTGATGTCCGAAGCAGAAACCAGTTCTTTGAAACCTTCCCAGTCTTCACCGTAAGCGGCGATATCGTATTTCGGGTTTACGCTTTCGAGCGTTTTGCTGATGGCTTTCTGACCGCTTTCGCTACGAGCCTTCGACAGTTCGTCGTTGAACTTAACCGGGCCGTCGGGAGAAGCGTAACCTTTTGCATATACGTTACCCAGCGTAGCGCGATCCTTGTCCGAGTACTCTTTTACGAAAGCTTCGAACATCTTCACCTGATCCTTGGTCAACTCGCCCGGACGAACGTTCGATTTGTTGATCAGGTACATGATTTCGGCATTCTGAGAAATGGTGGTCACTCTCTTGAAGTTGTCGGGCATGATCGACAGGTAAGCGGCATTGTCAGCCAGAGCCTGGATGGTGCTTACGCCTTCGGCAACCGGGATGGCTGCAAACGGAGTAAATTCCTTGCGTTTTTTGCAGCCTTTTGAGCACTTCGACTCGATACGCAGTTCGAGGGTCGAAAGTTTAGCGCGTTCGTCGTACGGGAACGACACGGCCTGCGTATAGGAACCGCCGGTCTTGTAAGGAATAACGGTGTAGTTATCCTTTACTTTTTCACCCTGGATGAATTTGGGAGTACCTACCAACTCTCCGCCTTCGAATACCAGAACCGGAGTAACCTTCAGTACGGCTTTCTTGTTGAAGTACTTAGCAGGGAAATCAACACGTACGTCCGTAACGACGTTGCTACCCTTCAGGGTCAGCACGGCAGGCGTTGCAGACACACTCACTCTGTCCACTTTTTTCAACATCTTGTTGTAGCAATTACAGCTGGCTAGCAGTATTGCTAAAGAAGCGAGCATGAAACTTTTTACTAAACTTTTCATAATCAGTGCTTTAAAAATTAATTAATTGTTTATCTCTGGTTTTAATCTATTAATCCTCAACGCCATAGTTGATATCCGCAAAAATAAGAATATATTTTAAATAACAATTAAAAAATCGACTTATTTTTGAACCCGATACCTCCCCTGGGTAGGATATCAGTCATCAAACTATTGTTTATCAGACTTTAAAAGAGCTTTTTTCGAAAGTTTCAGCTTGCCATTTTTAGGATCAACACCGATCAGTTTGACTTCGATCATATCGCCCTCCTTCAGGCCGGTTTCTTCCATCGTTTCGAAACGTTTGTTGGCGATTTCGGAGATGTGCAGCAGACCGTCTTTGCCCGGCATGATCTCCACAAATGCGCCGAAAGCGACGATCGAACGAATCTTTCCCCGGTAAATTTCGCCGACTTCCGGAATCGCCACGATCCCTTTGATACGGGCCATAGCCGCTTCGAGAGCCTCCTTGTTTTCGCCGAAAATGTCCACGTATCCCTTTTCGTCCTTTTCGGTGATCGTAATCGTCGTGCCGGTCGTCTTCTGAATCTCCTGAATCACTTTGCCTCCCGGGCCGATCACCGCACCGATAAATTCCTGCGGGATCACGATCTGCTCGATCCGCGGAACGAACGGTTTGAGTTCGGCGCGCGGTTCGGATATCGTTTCAAGTATCTTGCCAAGAATGTGCATACGGCCCTGTTTGGCCTGTTCGAGCGCATTGGCCAGCACTTCGTACGAAAGACCGTCCACCTTGATGTCCATCTGAGTAGCGGTAATACCGTCTTTGGTACCGGTCACCTTGAAGTCCATGTCGCCGAGGTGGTCTTCATCGCCCAAGATATCGGACAGCACGGCGTATTTTCCGGTTTTGGCGTCGGTAATCAGCCCCATGGCGATCCCGGAAACCGGTTTCTTGATCTTCACCCCGGCATCCATCAGCGCCAGCGTTCCGGCACACACGGTAGCCATCGAGGACGAACCGTTGGATTCCAGAATATCGGATACGACGCGAACGGCGTACGGATTCTCTTCGCCCACCGGTACCATCGGCTTCAGCGCGCGCCATGCCAGGTTGCCATGGCCGATCTCGCGACGCGACAGGCCGCGTGCGGGACGCGCTTCGCCGGTCGAGAACGGCGGGAAGTTATAATGCAGCACGAACTGTTCGGTGCCTTTCACGAGCACGTCGTCGATCTGCTTCTCATCGAGTTTCGTCCCGAGCGTTACAGTCGTCAGCGACTGGGTTTCGCCGCGCGTGAAAACAGCCGAACCGTGCGCCGCGGGCAGGTAATCCACCTCGCACCAGATCGGACGGATCTCGGTGGTCTTACGGCCGTCCAGACGTATCCCCTCGTCGAGAATCATGTTGCGCATCGCTTTTTTCAGCACGTCATCGTGGAAATAACGCTTGATCAATGCGCCTTTTTCCGCCAGGAATTCTTCGCTGAACTGCGCTTCGAATTCGGCTTCCAGCGCATCGAATTTCTCCGAACGCTCGTGTTTCGCAGTCATCGACTTCGCGATCTCGTAAGCTTTGTCGTACGTGGCGGCGATCACCTGTTGGCGCAATTCCTCGTCGTTGCTTTCGTGGCAGTAGGTGCGTTTCACGTCCTTACCCAACTCTTTTGAAAGTTCGATCTGCGCGGCACAGTGCTTTTTGATCTCTTCATGAGCGAATTTGATGGCGTCGAGCATGACCGCTTCGGACACCTCTTTCATCTCGCCTTCGACCATCAGGATGTTGTCGATCGTAGCGCCCACCATGATGTCCAGATCGGCGTCGGCGTTCTGCGAGAACGTCGGATTGATCACGAACTCCCCGTTGATCCGCGACACGCGCACCTCGGAAATCGGGCCGCCGAACGGAACGTCCGAAACGGCCAGCGCAGCCGACGCGGCCAGCCCGGCCAGCGCATCGGGCATGATATCTTTATCGGCGGAAATCAAGTTGACGGTAACGAATACTTCCGCATGGAAATCGGAAGGGAACAGCGGCCGCAGCGCGCGGTCGATCAAACGCGATACGAGAATTTCGTAATCCGACGCACGGCCTTCCCGTTTCAGGAACCCGCCGGGGAAACGACCGCAGGATGCGTATTTTTCCTTGTATTCGACCGACAGCGGCATAAAATCGCAGTCGTCCTTAGCCTCTTTGGCTGCCGTCACCGTGGCGAGCAACATGGTGTTGCCCTGTTTGACAACAACCGAACCGTCGGCTTGTTTTGCTAATTTTCCGGTTTCGATGATTATCTCGCGACCTCCGCTCAATGAAATCACCTTTTGTGTTGCATTATACATGTTTTTATCCTTCTAAGTGTCTGTGAAAAACTAAATTCAACGGGCAATCCGCACTCTCCGAAAAAGAACCGTTTTAATGAGAATAAAGCTGCCCTACGAGAGGGCAGCCTATTCCGTCGGTAACCCGGAAAATTACTTCCTGAGTTCCAGAGCTTTTACTACGGCTCTATATCTTTCAATATCAACCTTTTTCAAATAATCAAGAAGCTGACGGCGTTTTCCGACCAGACGCAGCAGCGAGCGCTGCGTACCGAAGTCTTTCTTGTTTTTTTTGAGGTGCTCGGTGAGGTGGTTGATACGGTAAGAAAATAACGCTACCTGGCTCTCGGGAGAACCGGTGTCGGTATTAGACTTTCCGTAGGTTGCAAAAAGCTCCTGCTTTTTGTCTGCATTTAAATAACCCATTGTTTTGAATTTAAAAGGTTTGTATTCCGCCTTGGCTACCCTCCTTCCTCAAAAGAGAGTCTTCTCAAAGCGACTGCAAATCTAACGTTTTTTTACGAAGCAACCAACTAATAATCAAAGAAAGATCGCATTTTTTACAGAAAATCCGTTTTCGGCGACCGAGGGGAGATCGTTTCAGGATTCCGAAGGGTCTGAAAAGTCCTGTTTGCAATAGAGTTGCCCGTTCCCGACGCGTACGACCCGCACTTTTTCGCCCCGTCCGATAAAAAGTCCGTTTTCGGCGACCGCATCGTAATAAATCCCGTCGAGCACGATCTTTCCGGACGGACGCAGAACGGCGGTGACCGTCCCGGTGCGGCCGACCAGGCCGTCCTGCGGCAACCGGTGGCCGACATAACCCTGTTCGGGAGTCAGGTCGGTCGTCAGCACGATCCGGCTGCGCAACCGCGAATCGCCCGTCAAAAAGCGGCGGCCGAAATAAAGCGCGGCGACGAATGCCGCGACGGAACCGACGATAACGACCAGAAACGGCCGGACGATCCGCCCGGCGGACAGTTCTCCGGAAAAGACGTGCCGCAAAACATCGTTGTCAATCGCGGCGAACGCAAGCCCCGTCACAACCGCCACGATCCCGGCGATCCCCGCAATGCCGAACCCCGGCAGCACGAAAATCTCGACGGCGATCAGCAGCAGCCCGACGACAAAAAGGATCGGTTCCCAATTCTGCACCATCCCCTCGAGGTAAAGCGGCGAAAAATAAAGCACGGCTCCGAGCACGGCGGCAACCAGCGGGAAACCCACTCCGGGGGTCTGCAACTCGAAGTAGATCCCGCCGACGATCAGCATGATGAAAATTCCCTGCGCGAACGGGTTCATCAACCAGCCGAGCACGCGGTCGAGCGTCGTCGGATTGTATTCATGAAGCGTATAATCGACGACTCCGGCATTCGACAGCACCTCGGCGACCGAAACGGCCTTGCCTTCGCTGTAATGCCGGGCGAGGGCCTCGTCGGCCGTCAGCGTCAGGACGCCGACCGTCGTACTGTCCCCGGCGGTCGTCCCGACCATCGCTTCGGCGATCGCCGGATCGCGCCGCCAGCGCCAGACGGTATCCGTTCCGTCTACCCGCTCCACGACCTTGCCGTGGGCTTCGGCCGTCGACCGCATTGTCGCGCGCATGAAACTCTGGTACTTGTCCGGCATCGGCCGCCCCTGCTGATCGACCACCGACGCGGCGCCGATATTGCCGCCCGGACGAATGTAAATGCGATCGGCCGCCAGCGCGATCAACGCGCCGGCCGAAGCGGCCTGGTTGTCGATCCACACCCATACCGGAATCCGGGAATTGAGCAGCATCGTGCGGATCGAATCGGCCGCCGCGACGACTCCGCCGTACGTATTCATTTGGATAACCACCAGGTCGGCTCCCATCTCGTCCGCCTGCGCGAGGCATTTCCCGGTCAGCCGTTCGACCGACGGCATGATGTCTTCGCGGATCAGGAAGGTATAGACCAACTTCCGCCCCGTAGAATCGGCCGCGCGCCCGGAAAACGTCCCGAGCAACAGCGCCAAAACGATCCCGACATATTTCATCCGGTTTGTTCTCATAGGCATGAAGACTGTAAAGTTCATATTTCGGACACTCCTAAAGCCATTTCTTCCACCGGAAAAACAGGTACGTAAGCGCAGACACGAGCACCATCAGCCCCAGCGCGAACTCATAGCCGTACTGCCAGCGCAACTCCTGGATGCTCTCGAAATTCATTCCGTAGATGCTGGCGATCATCGTCGGAGGCATGAAAAACAGCGCGGCGACGGTAAAGATCTTGGTCACGTTACTCTGTTCGATATTAATCAGACCGAGCGCGGTATCCTGCATGTAGTCGAGCCGTTCGGAACTGAAATCGGCATGATTGATCAGCGAATTGACGTCCTTGATCATCAGTTGCAGCTTCGGATAGATGTCGTTCGGGAAACGTTCGCTGCGCAGGATGCCCGACAGGATACGCTGCCGGTCGAAGATGTTTTCGCGGATCAACATCGTATTCTCCTGCATGTGGCTGATCTGCTTGAGGGTTTCCTTGTCGATATGTTCGCTGAGGTTCATGTTTTTGCTCAGCGTGGCGATGTTTTTGGCCAGGGCTTCGACCAGGTCGGCATCGAAATCGATCCGCACCTCGAGGATCGAGATCAGCAGGTGGTAGCCGGTCGAGTAGGCCCGGTAGTTCATCTGCAGCCGTTTCGCGCTTTCGGTAAACGTCCTGAATTCGCTGGTGCGCACCGACACCAACACGCCTTCGGTAATGATGAACGAAACGGGCTCGATACTGAACGCCTCGGGATTCGGAATGAAAAAGTTCGAATTGCAGATGATCGCATTCTCGGTTTCCGAATATTTGGACGAACTCTCGATCTCCTCGACCTGCTGACGCGTCTGTAGGTTGATCTCCAAAAAGTTCTCCACGGCTTTCTGCTCTTTGATCGTCGGAGAAAGCAGGTCGATCCACAAAATATCGTCGTAACCGAGATCGTCGAAAAGCCTGACGTCCGCGTTGCGAACGATTTTGTTATATTGCTTCAGGTAAATAGTAATCATTGTTCTTGAGCTTTAGAGGGTGAATAGTCGGGTCGCTTCCGTCCCCTCCGGGGGCGCGTCAACCGGAAGTTCAACCGGGATTGATCGGAGGGTCGATCTTCCTGCCCTCCTGCCAGTAAAGCGCCGTCGCACGGCGCTTCTGCTCATCAAAAACAAAATCGATATTCCGCGTCAGGTAATCGTAAGCATAACTTCTGTCGCCGTAACCGTAACAAGCGATCGCTTCGGGAATGTGCCGGACGCCGTAATCGAGCGCCTCGGCGAGCCGTTCGACGGTCCGGTCGTCCACGCCGGAACGCGCCACCCACGCCGCGAAAGCGAAAGGAAGCCCCGTCATTTCACGCCATGCGTCGGCCAGATCGTAACGATACCGGAACTTTTCCTCATGGTCGAACACCTTGTCGCCGATGATCAGATACCCCGTCCGCGGCTGCGGAGCGTTCAGTGCAGAGAAATCTTTCAGTTCTTTCCATTCGGGACGGATCCCCCACAACTTCGACGCGAGGATGCGCACCAATCTCACCGAAGTCAGCGAATGGCTGTCGAGATAAATCGTATCGAGCCGATCCAGCGGAGAATCAGCCGCCAACACCACCGTGCGAACCGAACGGCTCGCACCGATGCAGAACGGCGTAACGATGCGGATATCGGGAATCGACGGGACGGCCGCTACGGGAATCAGCGCGATTTCCGCGCCGCCGTCGCGCAACAGGGAAGCGCATCCCCGGGGCGGGGAGAGCAAAAGATCGGCATACAGGTCAATTCCCGCATGCTCGATACCATATATAAAAGGTATGGTATTGAGGTAAGATACCGCAACTATTCGGTTCCGCATCATCATCCATACAGCTTCAAAATTCGTTGAACAATATCCGCACCGCCTTCAAACGGATGCGGGTCAGGCTGTTGGCAGAGTGCTTTCTCGGTGACAAACCACTTTCCCGTGACGCGAAGGTAACCAAAAAACGGCAATGTACAAGGCGCGGCGACAAAAAAAAGAGACGCCGTCCGCAATGGACGGCGTCTCGGGGTCGAAACGGACGGACGGTTAGCATTGAACTTTGCCGGCCGATCCCAGTACATTAATCAGTTTGTGTTCGTACAATTTTTTCAGGCTTTCGCGGGCCGGGCCCAGGTATTTGCGCGGGTCAAACTCGGCCGGCTTGGTAGCCAGCACTTCACGAACGGCAGCGGTCATCGCCAGACGGCCGTCGGAGTCGATGTTGATCTTGCAAACGGCGCTTTCGGCAGCCTTGCGGAGCTGTTCTTCGGGAATACCGATCGCATCTTTCAGCGCGCCGCCGTATTTGTTGATAACGGCGACCAGATCCTGCGGAACCGACGAAGATCCGTGCAACACGATCGGGAAGCCAGGAATGCGCTTTTCGATCTCCTGAAGAATATCGAAACGCAACGGGGGCGGAACCAGAACGCCGTTGGCGTCGCGGGTGCACTGCTCCGGCGTAAATTTATTGGCGCCGTGCGACGTTCCGATCGAGATAGCCAGCGAATCGACGCCGGTACGCGATACGAAATCGACTACCTGGTCGGGTTCGGTGTAGGTGTGGTGTTCGGCCTTCACGTCGTCCTCGATACCGGCCAGTACGCCGAGCTCGCCTTCGACGGTCACGTCGAACTGGTGCGCGTAGTCGACCACTTTCTTGGTCAGCGCGATATTCTCTTCGTAGGGCAGGTGCGAACCGTCGATCATCACCGACGAGAAACCCATGTCGATGCACGACTTGCAGAGTTCGAACGAATCGCCGTGGTCGAGGTGCAGCACGATCTGCGGATGAGCGCAACCCAGTTCCTTGGCATATTCCACCGCACCCTGAGCCATATAACGAAGCAGGGTCTGATTGGCATACTTACGGGCACCGCTCGACACCTGCAGGATCACCGGCGATTTTGTTTCGACGGTAGCCTGAATAATGGCCTGCATCTGCTCCATGTTGTTGAAGTTGAATGCAGCGATGGCGTATTTGCCCTCGATGGCCTTTTTAAACATCTCTCTCGTGTTCACAAGACCCAAATCTTTGTAATTTACCATGACAACTTATTTTTAGGTTAACAAATTCGGAAATTCTCCGTTTACGGCGGCCGCCTCGCAACGTCGTTGCGCCGACCGTCCGTCCGGCGCAATCGCATCCGGACGCTTTCCCGGTCGATTCCGTCCGATCCGGGTTTCAAATTTAATCATTTTCCGGCGCAATCCGACGAGTTTCGTAAAAAAATTTAAAATTCCCGTTCGTCGAATCCGCAGCGGACTTACAACCGGGCACGCAGCAATTTGCCCTCGTCCTCGTAACCCGGCTTGCCGAGCAGCGCGAACATATTCTTCTTGTACGCCTCCACGCCCGGCTGATCGAACGGATTGACGCCCAACGTATAACCGCTGATACCGCATGATTTTTCGAAGAAGTAGAGCAGGGCGCCGAGGTAGTACTCGTTCAACTCGGGAATTTCGATCCGGATATTCGGCACACCGCCGTCCACGTGGGCCAGCATCGTCCCCATCTCGGCCATCAGATTCACTTCGCCGATCCGTTTGCCGGCCAGGTAGTTCAGTCCGTCCAGGTTATCCGGATCGGAATCGATCTTCAGACTGTGCCGCGGCTTTTCGACGCTGATAACCGTCTCTATCAGCGTGCGTTCGCCCTGTTGGATATACTGTCCCATCGAGTGCAGGTCGGCGGTCAGCGTCACGCTGGCCGGGAAGATACCTTTGCCTTCTTTCCCTTCGCTCTCCCCGTAAAGCTGCTTCCACCATTCGGACACGTACTGGAGCCTCGGATCGTAGCTGGCCAGTATCTCGATCTTATACCCCTTTTTGTACAACGCGTTCCGCGCAGCCGCATACTGAACGGCCGGATTTTCGTCGAACGGAACGTCGGCAGCCGTCATTTTCGCCATATCCTGCGCGCCGCGCACCAATTCGCCGATGTTGATTCCGGCAACGGCCAGCGGCAGCAAGCCGACCGGCGTCAGCACCGAATAGCGTCCGCCGATGTCGTCCGGAATCACGAACGTAGCGTAGCCCTCCTGCGTGGCCAGCGTCCGCAGTGCGCCGCGTTTGGCATCGGTCACGGCAACGATCCGTTTGGCGGCTTCCGCTTTGCCATAACGGGTCTCGATCTCCTCTTTGACGATCCGGAAAGCAACGGCCGGCTCGGTCGTCGTCCCGGACTTGGAGATCACGATGGCAGCCAGCTTGTACGGCTTCGTAGCGGCCAGCAGCTCATACAGATAGTCCTCGCTGAGATTCTGCCCGGCGAACAGCACGATCGGCTTATCCTGTTTCTTGTGCAGCAGTTGGAACGGATCGCTCATGGCTTCCAGCACGGCTTTCGCCCCGAGGTAAGAGCCCCCGATCCCGATCACCACGATCACTTCGGCCAGCGAAGCCAGCGATTTCGCGCAATCGTTAACGGCGTCCAGTTGGGCGGGGGTAATCTGCTCGGGCAGGTCCACCCACCCCAGAAAATCGTTCCCGTCGCCGCTGCCGTCGGACAACATGCGGTTCGACACTTCGACCCGTTCTTTTATCAATTCGAGATCCACGGGTTCGAGAATCCCGTAGATTTTGTCGATAGAAACTTTAATAATACTCATGATAATTATGTTTTGATGGATTTTACATGCCTTTACAGCAGCCGTCCGGTCAACCGGCCGACCGAGACCGACGGCGAAGCGCCGTCATAGAGAACGTCGTACACCATCCGCGCAATCGGCATATCCACGCCGCGCTGCCGGTTGATTTTCATAATGCATTCGGCCGCGTAATACCCTTCGGCCACCATGCTCATCTCCATCTGCGCCGAATGCACCGAATAGCCCTTGCCGATCATCAGTCCGAACCGACGGTTGCGACTGAACTGCGAATAGGAAGTAACCAACAGGTCGCCCAGATAAGCCGATGCGAACGTATTCCGGTTGCTGGGATAAGTCTGCGACATGAAACGCGACATCTCCATCGCCCCGTTCGAAATCAGCACGGCCAGAAAATTATCCCCGTAACCGAGGCCGACCGCGATCCCGACCGCAATCGCATAAATATTTTTCAGCACGGAAGCATATTCTATGCCGTATATGTCGGTCGAATGACCGACGTTTATATAATCGGTCCGAATTTTATCGCCCAGGATGCGCGAGTTTTCGAGCGTCTTGCAAACGACCGTCAGGTAGGAGAGCCGTTCGAGCGCCACCTCTTCGGCATGGCACGGGCCGGACACGATCCCGATCTGATCGAACGGAACGTCGTACCGGCGGTTGACGTACTCGGCCACCGTGATCAGATCGTCGGGAACGATGCCTTTGATCGCAGAGACGATGAATTTATCGCCGAGCGGTTCGGTCAGGGGTTCGAGCGTCGTTTTCAGGTAAACGGACGGAGCTGCCAGCACGACGATCTCCGCATCGCGCGCCACCTCGTCGAGACTGTCCGACAGGTGCAGGCTCCCCGGATCGAAACGGACGTCCCGCAGGTAGCGCGGGTTGGTCCCGTGCTTACGCACATGCTCCAGGACATCCCGGTTGCGGATGTACCAGCCGACGTTCCGTTCGTTTTCGAGAAGTATCTTGACCAGAGCCGTAGCCCAACTGCCGTGACCGACCACCGCACACCGCGCGTTCCGATCGATGTTGTACGCCATGATTTTATTCGCTTTCAAACCACAAATTTACAAATTATTTAAAATTTTCGCTATTCCGGAGCCGTTTTATCCGGAAACAGCCGCATAAATCGCACCCGGAACCGCAACGCCACCGCCCGGCGACCAAAAACTTCATTTTACGGACCGTCCGCCGCACCGGCAAAACGGCCGGAAACAAAAAAAAGAGACACAATCCATTTTTTGAAGTATAAACTCAAGCTGTAAACTCTTTTTTTGTATCTTTGTACGATTGATAAATACTAAACCATACAAGACGGTGAAAAAGATAAAAGGAGCACTTATTTCGGTCTACTACAAAGACGGCCTGGAACAGATTGTCAGAAAATTAGCGGAGGACGGCGTAACGATCTATTCGACCGGCGGAACCCTTTCGTTCATCGAGGGACTCGGTCTGAAAGCCGTGTCGGTCGAGAGCCTGACGGGGTATCCGTCGATCCTCGGCGGACGCGTGAAAACGCTCCATCCGAAAGTTTTCGGAGGGATCCTCTCCCGCCGCGACAATCCGCAGGACGCCGAACAGACCGCTCAATACGAGATCCCGGAAATCGACGCGGTGATCGTCGACCTCTATCCCTTCGAACAAACCGTCGCTTCGGGGGCCGAAGAGCAGGCCGTGATCGAAAAAATCGACATCGGGGGCATCTCGCTGATCCGCGCCGCAGCGAAAAACTTCAAGGACGTGGTGATCGTACCGTCGGTCGACCAATACGCCGAATTCTACGAAATCATTACCGCCCAACAATGCGCTACGACGCTCGAACAGCGCCGTCGTTTCGCAGCCTATGCGTTCGACGTCAGCTCGCACTACGATTCGGCCATCTTCAACTATTTCAACCGCCAAGAACAGATCGGCTCGTTCAAGCTGAGTTTCAACGGCGGAACGCCGCTGCGCTACGGGGAGAATCCCCACCAGTCGGCCGTCTTCTACGGCGACCTCGAACGACTGTTCGACAAACTGCACGGCAAGGACATCTCGTACAACAACATGCTCGACATCGACGCGGCGATCAACCTGATCGAAGAGTTCGACGAACCGACCTTCGTAATCATGAAACACAACAACGCCTGCGGCGTGGCGACGCGCCCGACGCTGTCCGAAGCGTGGAAAGACGCGCTGGCCGGCGACCCGGTTTCGGCTTTCGGCGGCGTGCTGATCTGTAACCGCGAAGTGGATGCGACGACCGCCGAAGAGATCAACAAGCTTTTCTTCGAAGTGATCCTGGCGCCCTCGTACACCGACGAGGCGCTCGCCGTCCTGGAATGCAAGAAAAACCGCATCATTCTGCGGCTGAAAGATACGACGCGCTGTCCGAAACAGTTCCGTTCGCTGCTGAACGGCGTAGCGGTGCAGGATCGCGACCTGAAAGTCGGAGGCGTAGACGGCGAACCGCGCTACGCGACCGAGAAACAGGCCGCGCCCGAACAGCTCAAAGACTTGATCTTCGCGAACAAGATCGTAAAACATTCCAAGAGCAACGCGATCGTACTGGCCAAGGCCGGTATGCTGATCGCCAGCGGCATCGGCCAAACCTCGCGCGTGGATGCGCTGAAACAGGCCATCGCGAAAGCCAAAAGTTTCGGGTTCGACCTGACGGGGGCCGTGATGGCGTCGGATGCGTTCTTCCCGTTCGGCGACTGCGTCGAAATCGCCCACAAGGAGGGCATCGACGCCGTGATTCAGCCGGGCGGCTCGGTACGCGACCAGGAGAGCATCGACTACTGCAACGCGAACGGCATGGCAATGTTGTTCACCGGTCTCAGACATTTCAAGCACTAACAAACCCTCTCACTATAAAGACCTAACGATTATGGGCTTATTTTCATTGACACAGGAGTTGGCCATCGACCTCGGCACGGCCAACACGATCATAATCAGCAACGGGAAAATCGTCGTGGACGAGCCGTCGATCGTGGCGCTCGACCAGCATACCGGCAAGGCGATGGCGATCGGCAAAAAAGCGCGCCAGATGCACGGCAAAACCCATCAGAATATCAAGACGGTACGCCCGTTGAAAGACGGCGTGATCGCCGATTTCAACGCCGCGGAGATTATGCTGCGCGGTCTGATCAAAATGGTCAAGAGCAACGGACGGCTGTTCAGTCCGTCGCTGAAAATGGTGATCTGCATCCCGTCCGGCTCGACCAACGTGGAGATCCGGGCCGTGCGCGATTCGGCCGAACACGCCGGCGGCCGCGAAGTGTATATGATCTACGAACCGATGGCCGCCGCGCTCGGCGCCGGACTCGACGTCGAAGCCCCCGAAGGCAACATGGTAGTCGACATCGGAGGCGGTACGACCGAAATCGCTTGCATCTCGCTCGGAGGAATCGTCTGCAGCGAGAGTATCAACGTTGCCGGAGACGTCTTTACAGAAGACATACAGACCTATATCCGTCAGCAGCACAACATGCGCATCGGCGAGCGGACGGCCGAGGACATCAAGATCGCCGTCGGAGCCGCGCTGTCGGAATTGGAGGAAGAGCCTGAAGACTTCGAAGTGACGGGGCCGAACATCCTGACGTCGTTGCCGTCGGTACTGAGCGTCTCGTACAGCGAAATGGCCTACGCGCTCGAAAAATCGCTCGTCAAAATCGACGCGGCAATTATGAAGGTACTCGAAATGGTTCCGCCCGAATTGTATGCCGACATCGCCCGAAACGGGATTTACCTCGCCGGCGGCGGAGCGTTGCTCAAAGGGCTCGACCGGAGGCTGTCCGAGAAAACCAATATCCCGTTCCACATCGCCGAAGACCCGCTGCGCGCCGTAGCGCGGGGCACGGGCATTGCGCTGAAGAACATCGGACGTTTTTCGTTCTTGATGCGATAACCCTTTAACACGAACCGCCGCAAGAGAATGATCAAGTTTTTCCTGTTCATCAAGAAGATCCATTTCGTATTGATCTTCATCATTCTCGAAGCGTTTGCGATACACTATTACGCAAACAGCACCAGCTACACGAAAGCGAAGCTGATTACCGCCTCCAACTATGTTGTAGGCGGTATCTATTCGCAGATATCGGGACTGAACAGCTACCTGCACCTGAAAAAGGAGAATGCAGCGCTGACTGCCCGGGTAGCGCTGCTGGAAAACGAACTCGACGGTTTGCGGCGCGACGGCAGCGACCCGGCCGTACCGCCGGACTCGCTGCTTTTCACCGAAGATTCTGTCGCCGGCCGACGGCAGTTCGCTTACTTCCCGGCTCGGGTCATCAACAACTCGATCATCCGGCAGGAGAACTACATCACGCTGAACCGCGGCGTCGAAGACGGCTTGCAGCCCGATATGGCGGTCGTGGCCGACGGGGGCATCGCGGGTTACGTAATGAACTGTTCGGATCATTTCGCCGTGTGTATGTCGGTGCTGAACCGCGGCTTCAAAACGAGCGGAAAGATCAAAGGAACCGACTATTTCGGATCGGTTTCGTGGGACGGCGCGAGTTACGAATACGTCATGCTGACCGAAATCGCAAAATACGCGCAGATCCATGTCGGCGACACGATCGTGACGACCTCGCACTCGTCACGGTTTCCGCCGGGGCTCATGATCGGCACGGTGGCGGACTTCGAACTGAACAACGCGACCTATTACGACGTCCGGGTAAAACTGCATACCGACATCGCCGCACTGAACAACGTAGTGGTGATCAAATACCTGGACGCCGAAGAGCGCGAAACGCTGGAAAACGACGTTTCGATGACTTCGGCCGCTGTGCAATAAAGCGGCCAAACACACTGCAAACGACGAAGAAACGATGTACAGAACGCTGGAATATACGATCCTATTCGTGGTAATGGCCCTGTTGCAGGTTTTCCTGTTCAGCCGGATCGGGGTCAGCGTCTACATTCATCCGCTGGCCTACGTCGCCTTTATCATCCTGCTGCCGATGGAGATCGCGCCGCTGCTGTTGCTGACGCTCGGACTGTTGATGGGCGTCACGATGGACGTTTTCATGGGAACGGCCGGAATCAACACGATCGCCACGCTGTTCGTCGCATTCTGCCGCCCGACGCTGCTGAACCTGCTGGCCGGCAAAGACGAGGTGAAGGACGGCGGAATTCCGAACGTCAACCGGCTCGGGATCAAAAAATTCATCAAATACGCCTCCTTCATGGTGCTGCTGCACAGCACGGTATTCTTTATTTTCGAAACGCTGTCGCTGCACTTCTTCTACCTTACGCTGCTGCGGATCCTCCTGAGTTCGGCGGTTACGCTGCTGCTGGTGTATTTCTGCCAACGCCTGTTCTCGGTCAACCGTCAAAAACCGTAACGCCGTGGATACCCCCCGCCGAATCAAAACCTTACAGGGAGTCGTCATCGTCATCGCGGCGATCGTCCTGCTGCGGCTGTTCTATATCCAGGTGCTCGACGGCAGCTACAAGACGAATGCAGACAACAACGTCCTGCGCTACATGGTGCAGTACCCGCCCCGGGGCGAAGTTTACGACCGAAACGGACGCTTCCTGGTACAGAGCAAAGAGGCTTACGACCTGATGGCGACCCCGCGCGAAGTGCGGCCGTTCGACACCGCGCTGATGAGCCGCATCCTGGGCGTACCGGTCGAACAGATCCGCAAGGAGCTGATCAAAGCGTCCAATTTCTCGCGCCGTAGGGCGTCGGTCATCGTCAAACAGTTGCCCAAAGAGACCAAACTGCGCCTCGAAGAGCACCAATTCCCCGGATTCTTCACCGTTTACCGCACCGTCCGGTCGTACCCGACTAAAATGGCGGGCAACCTGCTGGGATACGTCGGCGAAGTGGACGACCGGATCCTGGAACGCGACCCGTACTACCGCAGCGGCGACTACATCGGGCGCAGCGGCATCGAACAGGCCTACGAAGAAGTGCTGCGCGGAGAGAAAGGAGTGAAAATCGAAATGGTGGACGTGCACGGTATCCCGAAAGGCTCCTATGCGAACGGTATTTACGACACGCTGCCGTCTCCGGGCGTGGCGATCACCTGTACGATCGACGCGCGGCTGCAAGCGCTGGCCGAAGAGTTGATGGAAGGCAAAGTGGGCAGCGTCGTCGCGATCGAGCCGGAAACGGGCGAAATCCTCGTGATGGCCAACAGTCCGACCTACGACCCGGACGAACTGGTGGGCCGCGATCGCGGCAACAACTACATGAAACTGCTCAACGACCCGCGGCGGCCGCTTTACAACCGCGCGGTCATGTCGTTCTACCCCCCCGGTTCGACGTTCAAAGTGATCCAGGGACTCATTGGAATGCAGGAGGGCGTGCTGTCGCCGTCGCAAACCTATCCCTGTCACGGAGGATACCCGTACGGGCGCGGCGTCAAATGCCACGCGCACGGATCGCCGCTCGACCTGGAGGCAGCCATCGCGAACTCCTGCAACGCCTACTTCTGCTACGTTTTCCGGAATATCATCGAAAACAAAAAATACAAAAACATCGAGGAAGGTTTCGGCGTGTGGGCGGACTATGTTCGCAGTTTCGGGTACGGCCGCAAACTCGGAACGGACTTTACCGGCGAACTGAACGGGAACGTCCCCTCCTCCGAATTTTACGACAAGGCCTACCGGGGCCGATGGAACGGACTGACCGTAATCTCGCTGTCGATCGGGCAGGGCGAGCTGGGCTGCACCCCGTTGCAGATGGCCAACATGGTGGCTACGGTCGCCAACCGGGGCCATTACCGCACTCCGCACGTGGTCAAGCGGATACACGACCGCGACTCGATCGACGCGCGGTTCTACGTCAACCACACCACCCGGGTGGACGCCCGCTGGTTCGAACCGATCGTCGAAGGGATGTACCAAGCGGTCAACGGCGGCGGAACGGGCCGGATCGCGATGGTGCCGGGCCTGGATATCTGCGGCAAGACCGGTACGGCTCAGAATCCGCACGGGGCCGACAACAGCACATTCTTTTGCTTCGCCCCGCGAAACAACCCGAAGATAGCCGTCTCGGTCTACATCGAAAACGGGGGATTCGGCGCCACCGTCGCAGCCCCGATCGCCAGCCTGCTGACCGAGCTTTACCTCACCGATACGATCCAGCGCGCGCCGCTGGTGGAATACATCAAAAACAAACAGATCGCCTACCCGTATTATGAGAGACAACAGCGAAAATAGACTCGCCGTGGGCGGCGTGGACTGGGTGGCGGTGCTGGCATACGTTCTGCTGGTGCTGATGGGCTGGCTGAATATTTACGCCGCCGTCTACGACGACGCACATGCCAGCATCTTCGACGTCGGCCAGCGTTACGGGATGCAACTGGTCTGGATCGGGGCGTCGGCATTCATCGCGGTGTCGATCCTGCTGATCGACGACAAGTATTACCACGTGCTGGCCTACCCGCTGTATTGGATCATGATCCTGGTACTGGTCGGCGTGCTGCTGTTCGGCAAGGAGGTCAACGGCGCGAAAGCGTGGATCATGCTGGGCCCGGTGGCGATCCAGCCGACCGAGTTCGCGAAATTCACCACCGCGCTGGCGCTGGCCCGTTACATGAGTTCCTACACGTTCGACATCCGCAAGCCGGGCGATCTACTGCGCGCGGGCATGATCGTCGGACTGCCGGTGCTGATCGTAATCCTGCAGAACGACACCGGTTCGGCCCTCGTATACGGCTCGTTCCTGTTCATGTTTTACCGCGAAGGGTTCAACGGCTGGGTCTACGTGGCGCTGATCATGATTATCTCGCTGTTCGTCTTTTCGTTCCTGCTCGAACCGGTCACGCTGCTGATCGTGCTGATCCTCGTCTGCGCGATCGGCGAAGGGGTGTCGAACGGCAACTGGAAAAGCAAAGTCACCTACCTGGCCGGACTGGCGCTCGGCTCGATCCTGCTCTACCTGCTGTTCAACGCCGTCCTGCGGATCGGCATGAGCTGGCACACGGCCATTTTGATCGCCGCCGTGCTGTCGGTCGGAGCCGTGGTCGCCTACGCTTACCGGTACAAAATACACAATATACTGACGTTCATCTTGCTCTTCTTCGGATCGCTCGGATTCACCTACACGATCGATTACGCTTTCCAGCACCTACAGATACACCAACAAAAGCGAATCCTCGATCTGCTGGGCCTGGAATCCGACCTGAAAGGCTGGGGCTACAACGTAAACCAGTCGAAAATCGCGATCGGATCGGGCGGTTTCAGCGGCAAAGGCTTTCTCGAAGGGACGCAAACGAAATTCAATTTCGTCCCCGAACAAAGTACCGACTTCATCTTCTGCACGGTCGGCGAAGAGTGGGGATTCCTGGGCAGCGCCGTCATCGTCGTCCTGTTCACCGTCCTGATCCTGCGGATCATCCGGATGGGCGAGCGTCAGATGGAACCCTTCGGCCGGATCTATTGCTACTGCGTGGCGTCGATCTTTCTGTTCCACGTAGCGATCAATATCGGCATGACGATTGGTATCATGCCGGTAATCGGCATTCCGTTGCCGTTTTTCAGCTATGGCGGCTCGTCGCTGATCGCCTTCACGATCCTGCTCTTCGTAGCGATCAAGCTGGACGCATCCAAACACGAACTGTTAACATAACCCTAATCAGCCATACACCATGTCGAATTCCCTGAAAGGACTCACGCAGGACGAAGTAATCCGAAGCCGCGAACAATACGGCGCCAACCTGCTCACCCCGCCGAAACGCAAATCGCTGTGGCGCCTGTTCATCGAAAAATTCAACGATCCGGTCATCCGCATCCTGCTGGTGGCGGCCGTGCTGTCGCTCGGGATCGGTTTCATACATAATGAATTCGCCGAAGCGATCGGCATTTTCTGCGCGATCTTCCTGGCTACCGGCGTCGCATTCTGGTTCGAATACGACGCGATGAAGAAATTCGACGTGCTGAACAGCACCAACGACGACACGCCGGTGAAAGCCGTCCGCGACGGAGCCGTCGCCGAGATCCCGAAAAAAGAGGTCGTGGTCGGCGACATCGTCCTGCTCGAAAGCGGCGAAGAGGTGCCTGCCGACGGAATTCTGCAGGAAGCCGTGTCGCTGAAGATCAACGAATCGACGCTGACCGGGGAACCGCAGATCGGCAAAACGACCGACCCGGCCCATTTCGACAAAGAATCGACTTATCCGTCCGACCACGTCATGCGCGGAACGACCGTGGTCGAAGGCCATGGCGTCATGCAAGTGACCGCCGTAGGGGACGCCACCGAATTCGGCAAAGTCGCCGAACAAGCCACCGTCGAGAGCAATGAAGAGACCCCGCTGAACCTGCAACTGCAACGCCTGTCGAAGCTGATCGGACGCGTCGGCATCTCGCTGGCGATCGTCACGTTCGCAGCGCTGATCGTCAAAGGTATGCTGACGGGCGACTTGTTGACGGCCGACTGGCTGACCGTCGCAACCGAAGTGTTGCAATACTTCATGGTAGCCGTCACGCTGATCGTCGTGGCCGTGCCGGAAGGATTGCCGATGAGCGTCACGCTGTCGCTCGCGGTCAACATGCGGCGGATGCTCCGTACGAATAACCTCGTCCGGAAAATGCACGCCAGCGAAACGATGGGAGCGATCACAGTGATCTGCACCGACAAGACCGGCACGCTGACCCGCAATGAAATGCGCGTTTACGAAACCAAATTCTCCGAGGACGGGATCGACCCGCTAATCCGCGAAGGAATCGCCGCGAACTCGACCGCCTTCCTGGACGCGAACGGCAAAGTGATCGGCAACCCGACCGAAGGGGCATTGCTGCTGTGGCTCAAAGACCGGAGCGCCGACTACGCCGCGCTGCGCAACGCCGCGGAGACGGTCGATCAAATGACCTTCACCACCGAACGCAAATTCATGGCGACACTGGTCGACTCGGCTTCCGGCAAACGCATTCTCTACATAAAAGGCGCTCCCGAAATCATCCTGGCCAAGTGCGCCGGTTTCGGGGCGAAAGCCGAAGTGGAAAAGCAACTGTCCGCCTACCAGAACATGGCGATGCGGACGCTCGGATTCGCTTACGCCGTATGCGACGGCGTGGATACCTGCGACGAAGCGCTCGAACGCTGCCCGCTGCATTTCATCGGGATCGCCGCCATCTCCGACCCGGTACGCGACGACGTGCCGGCCGCTGTGGCAGAGTGCTTGTCCGCAGGCATCGACGTGAAAATCGTTACCGGCGACACCCCGGCGACGGCCAAAGAGATCGGTCGACAGATCGGCCTGTGGACGGCGGAAGACACCGACCGCAACCACATCACCGGCTCCGAATTCGCCGCGCTGAGCGACGAGGAACTGCTCGAACGGGTACAGTCGTTGAAGATCATGTCGCGCGCGCGGCCGCTGGACAAACAGCGGCTGGTACGCCTGCTGCAACAAAAAGGGGAAGTGGTAGCCGTCACCGGCGACGGAACGAACGATGCGCCGGCGCTGAACTTCGCGCAGGTCGGACTGTCGATGGGCACCGGCACCTCGGTAGCGAAAGAGGCCAGCGACATCACGCTGCTCGACGACTCGTTCAGCAGCATCGCCACGGCCGTGATGTGGGGACGCTCGCTGTACCGCAACATCCAGCGGTTCGTACTGTTCCAACTGACGATCAACTTCGTGGCGATCATCATCGTACTGTTCGGCTCGATTTTCGGCAGCGAATTGCCGCTGACCGTCACGCAAATGCTGTGGGTCAACCTGATCATGGACACTTTCGCGGCGCTGGCGCTCGCTTCGCTGCCGCCGAGCCGCAGCGTGATGCGCGAAAAACCGCGCAAAAACAGCGACTTCATCATTTCGCGCCCGATGATGCGCTCGATCGTCGGCGTCGGACTGCTTTTCGTCGCCGTACTGCTCGGCATACTGTACTACTTCGGATCGGCAATCACGATCTACGAGCTCTCCGCATTCTTCACGGTATTCGTCATGCTGCAATTCTGGAACATGTTCAACGCGAAGGGATTCGGCACAACCACCCCGATCTGGAAAGCGGTCGGGGGCTGCGCCCCGTTTTTCGGCGTGCTGCTGCTAATCTTGGCCGGTCAATTCATCATCGTAACCTGGGGCGGAAACGTCTTCCGCACGGTCCCGCTCTCCGGCTGCGACTGGCTGACGATCATCGGAGCCACTTCGCTGGTGATGTGGGGCGGCGAGTTGACCCGCGCGCTGAGTTCCCGCCGCAGGCACACAACGAAATAGACCGGGACGCAGAAGGGCAAGCTATCCGACCCCGGCGCACCCGGGAAACAGGCGTGCGAACCACGATTTTCCGGAAGCGGTCCGCACCCCATTGCGGTAACAGGCGCCCGCTTCTTCTGCCGGATAATATCCTTCGAACAGGTCGACGATCAGATCGGCTTCGAACAACGTTTCGAAGCCCAATTCAATGGTTTTTTGCACATTGTGGTGCGAACCGACCACGTCGACGATCCACTGCGCGTCGGCAGAAGCGAACGACCCTTTTCAATATCCGATCCACCCTGTTTTCCATACGCTTCCGTTTAGTCCGGCCGGCAATTCCGGCCCTTTCCGCAAAATTAGGAAAAAGGGTATAAAATTGCATATCACCGTTAAAAAACATACATTTGTCAACTAACCAATCACAAACGCCATGAAAAAACATACTTTCCTGACCGGACTGCTGCGATGGATCGTTGCAGGAGTATTTATTTTTTCGGGGTTTGTCAAAGCCGTCGATCCTTGGGGCACGGCCATCAAGTTCGGAGAATATTTCAACGCCTTCGGAATGGGTTGGCTGTCCGGAGCCGAATACGCCTTTTCGATCCTGCTGTCCGCCTCGGAAATGCTGCTGGGATTCTGCCTGCTGTTCCGTATCCGGGAAAAGAGCGTCACGACACTGTTGACGATCCTGCTCGGATTCTTCACGCTGCTGACTTTCGTGCTCGCCCTGTGGAACCCGGTGGCCGACTGCGGCTGTTTCGGCGACTTCGTCAAACTGACCAACTGGCAGACCTTTTTCAAAAACGTAATCCTGCTGCTGTTTACCGTCGTCCTGTGGCGCACGGCTTGGAAACAGCCTTTCAGACAGCACAACCGTTACGCCTCGACAGTCGAATGGAGCATGATCTTTTTCTTCGGGCTACTGTCGTCCGGGATCGGACTGTACAGCCTGCGCCACCTGCCTCCGATCGACTTTTTGCCGTTCCGCATCGGCGTGAACATTCCGTCGCAGTTGGAAGGTTACGGCAACGATACGCAGACAACGCTGATCTATAAAGACCGCACGACCGGACAGCAACGCGAATTCGACCTTGCCGATACGACCTGGTACGACACGCTGCGCTGGGAATACGTCGACACCCGGATCGTAGAAAACAACCGCAAGCGGCGAAGCGAAATCCAGGACTTTTCCGTTTTCAACGCCGACGAGAATTATGCGCCGACGCTGCTGGCTTCGACCCGCGAAGTTTTCCTGATCGCGCTGAACCCGATCGACCGGCCGTTGTCTTCGATATGCAGCCGGCAAATCGAACAAACCGTGCGCTATGCCGTGAAATACAACTACCCGGTCGTATGCGTCACCGCCTCGGCGTTACCCGAAGACGGGAAAATAACTTTCGGCGACAGTCGTATCCCGGTTTACAACATGGACGGCACGACGCTGAAAATGCTGATCCGCGCCCGGGCGGGACTCGTACTGCTGAAAGAGGGGACGATCCTCGGCAAATGGAACTGCCGCGACATCCCGAATTTCGAACGGGATTACGACGGCCGGACGCCGCTCGAAACGGTCACCGAACGGCGCGACCGCAACAACCGCATCTGGCCGCTGGGCCTCCTTGCAGCCGCCTTGGCGTTCATTTACGTCGCCTATACGTCACGACGCGTCAAAGAATAATTTTTTTCGAAAGTCGATCCGGAATGTCCGCGGCCCGAAAACCGCGGACATTCTTTTCATAACCGTCCGCCGCCGGACGGCATGGCATGATTTTAGCTGAAGGTCAGCCATATCAGACTATCGCTTATGAATGCCAAACTCATTTTCACCGCCGGCATCCTGGTGTCGCTGCAAAGCTGCGGCCATTCCGGGACACAACCCGCGCAACAAGAGATCCGCCCGGTAAAAGTATACGCCACCCAACCGCTCGGCTCGGTCGACAAGGACTTCGCCGGCATGTCCGTAGCCGACGATATTTCGAACCTGGCTTTCCGGATCTCGGGACAGATCCTAAAGATGAACGTCATCACCGGCCAGAGCGTCAAAAAAGGGGATGTAATCGCCGAGATCAACCCGCGCGAGTATTCGCTGCAAATGGAGGCCGACAAAGCCACCTACCTGACCGCCCGGTCGCAAATGGAGCGAAACAAACGGCTGCTCAAGAAGCAGGCGATCTCCCGCCAGGACTACGAAATGGCCGACGCCGCCTACGTCCGTGCGAAATCCGCTTACGAGAATTCTCAAACGACCCTCGCGGATACCCGACTGCGCGCGCCGTTCGCAGGGGCCGTCGAAAAGAAGTACGTAGACAACTACCAGCAGGTGATGGCCGGCGAACCGGTCGTGCGGCTGGTAAACCCGATCACCGAGAGCGTCATGTTCACGATGCCGGAGAGCGGATTGCAGACATTGAAGATCCCCGGCATCCGGTTCTCGGTAAAATTTGACAACTACCCGGGCGTCACGTTCGGCGCGCGGCTGAAAGAATACGTGCAGACCTCGACGCAGGCGACCGGCATCTCCGTCACGTTGACGCTCGAGGGAGAGAACCTGAAAAAATACGACATCGCTCCCGGCATGTCGTGCATGATCAACCTGCGGGTGAACAATCCCGACCGCCCCGGCCTGACGGCCGTACCGCTGACCGCCGTATTCGAACGCAACGACAGCAACTACGTCTGGACGATAGACCGCGAACGCCGCACCCGGCTGAACCGGGTCGAACTCGGCGAGCCGATCGGCAGCGACATGATCGCCGTCGAGAGCGGGTTGCTGCCCGGCGACACGGTCGTCACGGCGGGCATCTACCGGATCAATCCGAACGAAACGGTAAAAATCATCAAATAACCGGACCATGAATCTACCCCGCTACTCGCTCGACAACCGCAAGGTTATCTTTTTTTTCCTGGCCATACTGCTCGTCGGCGGCATTGTCGCTTTCACGCAACTGGGCAAAAAGGAAGACTCGCCATTCGTCATTAAAAGCGCGGCGATCGTCACCCGCTATCCCGGAGCGACGCCCGAAGAGGTCGAACAATTGATCACCGAACCGATCGAACGCGAAATCCAGTCGATGCGCCGCGTCTACAAGATCACGTCCGAGTCGTGGTACGGCATGTCGAAAATCATGATCGAACTGCAACCCTCGACGCCGGCCGGCGAGATGCCGCAGATGTGGGACGAACTGCGCCGCAAAATCATGAACGTGCAGCCCGCGCTGCCCGACGGGGCGTCGAACATCTCGGTCAGCGACGATTTCGGCGACGTCTTCGGCATCTATTACGGACTCTCGGCCGACGAAGGATTTACCTACGAAGAGATGCGCGACTGGGCGCAGCGAATCAAGACCGAACTGGTGACGGTGCCCGGCGTGCAGAAAGTCACGCTGTTCGGCGAACAGAACGGGGTGGTGAACGTCTACCTCAGCATGTCGGCCCTCGGCAACCTGTTCATCACGCCCGACGAAGTAATCCGCATCCTCAGCGGGCAGAACACGCTGGTCGGCAGCGGCGAAAAAATGGCCGGCCAGATGCAGATCAAGATCATCGAAACGGGAACTTATAAGAACCTCGACGACATCCGCAACCAGATTCTGACCTCGACCCAGGGTCTTCAGGTGCGCCTGGGCGACATCGCCCGGATCGAAGCGGGCTATGCCGAACCGCCAGGCACACTGATGCGCGTCAACGGCCGGCGGGCCATCGGGATCGGCGTTTCGACCGACCCGGAAAAAGACGTCGTCAAAACCGGCGCGCTGATCGAACGGAAACTGGCCGAGCTGAACCCGCAGATACCGATCGGCATCACGCTACAGACGCTCTATCCGGAAAACCAGATCGCTCGGGAAGCCAACAATACCTTCATCGTCAACCTGATCGAATCGATTTCGATCGTAATCGTACTGATCATGCTGATCATGGGTCTGCGCGCCGGCATATTGATCGGCAGTTCGCTGATCTTCGCCATCGGCGGCACGCTGCTGATCATGCAGTTTCTCGGCGTCGGCCTGAACCGTACTTCGCTGGCCGGATTCATCATCGCGATGGGAATGCTGGTCGATAACGCGATCGTCGTAACCGACAACGCGCAAAACGCGATCCTGCGCGGCGCGCGACGACGGCAGGCGCTGATCGACGGAGCCACCGGACCGCAATGGGGCCTGCTCGGAGCCACGTTCATTGCGATCTGCTCGTTCCTGCCGCTGTACCTGGCCCCGTCGGCGGTCGCCGAGATCGTCAAACCGCTGTTCGTCGTCGTAGCCATTTCGCTGTTGCTGAGCTGGATGCTCGCGCTGAGCCAAACCCCGCTATTCGGCAGCTACATTCTGAAAGAACAAACGCAGGCGGCTCCGCGAGACCCTTACGACCGGAAATTCTACCGCCTGTTCGACCAGTTGCTCGAACGGCTGATCCGCCGGCGCTGGTGGGTCGCGGGGATCATGGTCGCGCTGTTCGCCGGGTCGCTGCTGGTCATGGGAGCCATGCCGCAAAATTTTTTCCCGAACCTCGACAAGCCCTATTTTCGGGCCGACTGTTTCCTGCCCGACGGCTACAATATCCGGGATATGGAACGGAACATAATGCGGCTCGAAGAGTGGTTGTTACGGCAACCGTCCGTTAAGAACGTCTCGGCGACGATGGGCAGTTCTCCTCCGCGGTACTACCTGGCCAGCACTTCGTTCGGCCCGAAACCCAATTTCGGCAACCTGCTGGTGGAATTGACCGCGAAAGACTCGACGGCGGCGGTGGAGGAGCGTTTCAACGCCTATGCCCGCGCCAATTTCCCCGACCTGCTGGTACGCTCGTCGCTGTTCAAACTGTCGCCTGCGGTCGAAGCGGCCATCGAAATCGGATTCATCGGTCCCGACATCGACATGCTCGCCGCGCTGACCGAACAGACCGAAAGGTTGATGCGCGAGATCCCGGAAGTCACCGACACCCGCAGCAGTTGGGGCAACCCGATCCCGGTCTGGGAACCCGTTTATTCGCAGGAAAAAGGGCCCCGGCTCGGCATCACGCGACTCGCGGCAGCCCAGCAGATGACCATCGCCACCTCGGGCTACCAACTCGGCGAGTACCGTCATAAGGATCAGTTCATGCCGATTCTGCTGGTCGACGACGACCGGGCCGATTTCAACCTGAATAACCTGCGATCGGTGCCGATCTACTCGCCGAAAGGCAATGTCTATCCGCTCGAGCAGGTCGTCGACCGTTTTGATTTCGGATTCCGTTACGGCACGATCAAGCGCTACAACCGCGAACGGGTGATGATGGCCCAGTGCGACCCGGTACGCGGAGCCAATACGAAAGCGGCTTTCGGCAAGGTGCTCGAACAAGTGCGGTCGCGGATCGCGCTGCCCGAAGGCTACGACCTGAAGATCTTCGGCGAAGAACAGGGACAACAGGAGTCGAACGCTGCGCTGGCCGCCAACATGCCGCTCACGTTCATACTGATATTCATCACGCTGCTGCTGCTGTTCCGTACCTACAAAAAACCGGTCGTCATCGTGCTGATGGTGCCGATGATTTTCATTGGCGTCGTCGTCGGCCTGTTGGCTACCGGCAAACAGTTCGACTTTTTCGCGATGCTCGGCCTGTTGGGACTCGTCGGCATGAACATCAAGAACGCCATCGTACTGGTCGACCAGATCGGCGCCGAAACGGCAGTCGGCAAAAGCCCCTACGACGCCGTTCTGTCGGCGACCCGATCGAGAATCATCCCGGTCATGATGGCCTCCGGCACCACGATTCTCGGTATGCTGCCGCTGCTGTTCGATTCGATGTTCGGCGGCATGGCCGCCACGATCATGGGCGGACTGCTGGTCGCTTCGCTGCTGACCATTCTGGTACTGCCCGTCGCTTACTGCCTGTTTTTCGGAATCCGTAAACCGGCGCCTGCAAACCCTTAAAACAAACCCCGCAATGCGTACGAAATTCATATACCTATTACTGACCGTAGCCGTATCCGGCTCCGCCGCCGCCCAGGACACACTCTCGCTCGACGACTACCGACTCCGCGTCCTGCAATACAGCTACACGCTGAAACAGGCCGCCGAGCAAACCCGCGCCGCAGAGGCCGCCGTCCGGGGCAGCTACACCGGTTTCCTGCCTCAACTCAGCGCCGACGGCGACTTTTCGATCAACTTCCGAAAACGTTTTCAGAGCGACCGGCTGTTGAAACCCTATTCGTTTTCGTTGCAGCCGGCTCTGGTACAGCAAATTTACGTCGGAGGAAGCGTCCGCGATAGTTACCGACAGGCTCAGGCGAATCAAGACCTGTTCCGGTTGCAGGAACAGCAATCGGAGCTGGACGTCGCCTACCTGGCCGAATACAACTACTGGAATTTGGCTTCGAACAAAGCGCTGCTGGACATCACGACCCGCTACGAAGCGATCGTCCGCGAAATGTTCAACGTAGTGCAGACGCGTTTCGACGACGGCTACGTAGCCCGCAACGACCTGCTGATGATTCAGACCCGATTGCAGGAAGCTGAATTCAGCCGTATACAGACCGAAAACGCCTACCGTATTTCGCTGCACAATTTCAACATCCTGATGGGAGAAAAACCCGACGCGCCCCGCCATGCGGCCGACTCGATCACGCAATCCGTTCCGCCGTTGCAGGAGATAGCCCCGGAAGAGGCCGTCCCGTCGCACCCGTCCTACCTGATCGCCGGCAAACAAATCGACCTAGAACGGTACAACGTCAGACTGGCGGCTTCGCGGTTCAACCCGCAGCTCTCGGCCGGCGTGCAGGGCATTTGGAACACCCCGTCGCCGAACTATCACGGACAGACCCGGATCGACGGGCTGGCATTCCTGCGGCTGAACATCCCGATTTTCCACTGGAACGAACGGCGTCATACGGTCCATGCGGCCGAAGCGACGCTCCGCTCGTCGCAGTATGCGCAGGCCGCCGTCGCGGACAACCTTTCGGTAGCGATCTCGAACGCATGGACAAACATCACCGAAGCGAATTTGCAGATCGCGACCGCCCGCTCAAACCTCGACGTCGCACGCGAGAACCTGTCGCTGAACACGTTCAGCTACAACGAGGGGGTACTGACCATCCTCGACGTCATATCCGCGCAACTTTCGTGGTTACAAGCTTATACGAACGCCGTAACGGCCCATTTCAACGAAAAGGTCGCCATTTCGGCCTATAAGAAAGCGATCGGCCGCTACGATTTTTCCAGATAATCCGCACGACCGTCGCCACCGCACGACCGCAGCTTACGGTGCGATTTCCAGAAACAAAGCGGCCATCCGTTTACGCCTTCTCTACCCCGCGATCTCGCTCAATTCGAGCCACCGCATACTTTTTTCGTCGATCAGGGCGATCACCTCGCCGATCCGCACCGATTTGGCGGTAAGCTCCCCGACAGATAGGCTGCCGCTGCCGAGCAGTCGCTCCAGCTCGGCCTTTTCCTGCTCCAACTGCGGAATCTCCTGTTCGAGCCGTTCCATCTCTCGGTTTTCCTGATACGTCCGCTTGCGTTTGCCGGACGGCGCGGACGACTGTTTCGGCATTTGCTTTTCCTGTATCTTCTTGTTCTCCCGCGATCCGACCGCCCGTTCTCCGGACTCTTTCAGCCGTTTCCACTCGAGGTAATCGCTGTAATTCCCCGGAAAATCCTTGATCTGCCCGCCGCCCTGGAAAACCAGCAGGTGATCGGCTACTTTGTCCATGAAATAACGGTCGTGCGAAATTACGATCAAACAACCGCCGTAACCCTGCAAGAACTCTTCGAGCACTTGCAACGTCATAATATCCAGGTCGTTGGTCGGCTCGTCAAGCACCAGAAAATTCGGATTGCGCATCAGCACCGTGCAGAGGTACAGCCGTCGCCGTTCGCCGCCGCTGAGTTTTTCGACATAATCGTACTGCGTCTGCGGCGTGAACAGGAAATACTGCAAAAATTGCGACGCGCTCAACCGGCGCCCTTCGCCCAGCTCGATATGTTCAGCGATTTCGGTCACCACGTCGATCACCTTCGCGCCCTCGTCGAACGACAGCCCGTCCTGCGAATAGTAGCCGAAACGGACCGTCTCGCCGATATCGATCGTCCCGGCATCCGGCTGCACCAGCCCCATCAGCATCTTGATAAAGGTCGATTTTCCGGTGCCGTTGTCGCCGACGATACCCATTTTTTCGTAACGGGCGAAACGGTAGTCGAATCCGTCGAGAATCACCTTGTCGCCGAAACGTTTGGAAAGCCCCCGCACCTCGAAGATCTTTTTCCCGATGTAAGCCGCTTTGACGTCCAGCCGCACATCTCCGCTCTCGCGGCGCTTGCGCAGCCGTTCCTCGAGTTCGCCGAACGACTCGACCCGCGAACGCGCTTTCGTCCCGCGCGCTTGCGGCTGCCGGCGAATCCACTCCAACTCGGTACGGTACAGATTGTTATCGCGCTCGCGTTGCGCATCGGCCGCATCGAGCCGCTGCTGCCGCTTTTCGAGATAAAGGCTGTAATTGCCGTGATACACGTACGCCTGCCGGTCGTCGATCTCAACGATGTCCGAGCAGACCCGGTCGAGGAAATAACGGTCGTGAGTCACCATCAGCAAGCTCAGTCGGGTATGAGCCAGATATTCTTCGAGCCATTCGGTCATCTCAAGGTCGAGGTGGTTCGTCGGTTCGTCGAGGATCAGCAGGTCGGGTTCGGCGATCAGCGCATTGGCCAGAGCGACCCGCTTGACCTGACCGCCGGACAACTGTCCGGTCGGCTGATCAAAATCCTTAATTTTCAACTGCGTGAGGATCTGCTTGACCCGCGATTCGTAGTTCCAGGCATCCTGCGCGTCCATTTCGGCCATCGCCCGGTGCAAAGCGTCTTCGTCGGCCGACGCCACCGCCTGTTCGTAGGCGGCAACGGCGCGCAACGCGGGCGAATCGGCCAGGAAACAGGCGTCCAGCACGGTCGTTCCTTCGGGAAACGCGGGATTTTGTTCCAGATAAGCTACTTTCAGATCCCGGCGGAACGTGATCCGCCCCGCCTCGTAATCCTCGCGCCCGGCAATGATGTTGAGCAGAGTCGTTTTGCCCGTCCCGTTCTTCGCAATCAGTCCGATACGCTGCCCTTCGCCGACTCCCAGCGACAAATTTTCGAAAAGCACCCGGTCGCCGAACGATTTGACGAGTCCCTCCACCTGAAGATAACTGACCATAAATTCCCGTTTTTCGTACAAAGATAAAAAGTTACGGCCGATTCGTCCGGTTTTTCATAGTCAGGTCCGGAAAATGCAACGGAAAAGAAAACCGGAGAGAAACCGTCGCAAAAAAATCCACCCGTTTCGGAGTGGATTTTAAATCGAACGTTTCCGGCAGAACTACTTCGCAACTTCCTGCTGAGCCTGCTGGATCATGTTATCGTTGGCCGTAATCAGGATCTCCACGCGGCGGTTCTGCGCACGCCCTTCCTCGGTCGAGTTGTCGGCGATCGGCGCATCGTAAGCCAGTCCGCGCGTAGTAATCCGGTTCGGATCGATCTTCTGACCTATCAAATAGTTAGATACGGCCTGCGCACGTTCCTCGGACAATTTCTGATTGATCTCGCGGCTGCCCGTATTGTCCGTATGACCGTAGATCGCCACGTCCGTCTCGGGAGATTGGGCCAGCGAAGAAGCGAATTTCTTCAGCGCCGAACGCGAAGCGTCGCCCAGTTCGCTCTTTCCGGTGGCAAACAGGATCTTGTCGTCGAATGTCACCTTGATGGCGGGCACGTTGTTTTCGTCGGTCACGGTTTCGACCTTCGCGCCCTCGATTTTTTCGAGTTCGGCTTTCTGCTTGTCCATCCGCTTACCGATCAACGCGCCGACTCCCGCGCCGACTCCCGCGCCGACCAGCGTACCGATCGCGGCGCCCTTACCGCCTCCGGCCAACGCGCCGATCCCGGCGCCGGCAACGGCTCCGCCGCCGCCGCCGATCGTAGCGCCTTTACCCGTAGAACTCATGTTCTGAAAAGCCGCGCAACCGGTCATCAGCAATGCCGCCGACAACATGGCGGCCATCGAAAATTTTCCTGTTCTCATATCCGTCGCAATTTACTCCGATACTTATCGGATAATAGTCTCCTCACGGTCGGGTCCCACCGATACGATCTTCACCGGCACGCCCGTCTTTTTTTCGATAAATTCGATATATTCCTTCAGTCGGGTGGGGAACTGATCGTAGTTCCGTATCCCGTTGATGTTGCAGTTCCATCCTTCGAACTCCTTGTATACCGGAACGATCTCCCCGTTGACCTCATACGGGAATTCGGTCGTCTCCTTCCCGTCCACCTTATAGGCTACGGCGACTTTCAGTTTTTCGAAATCGTTCAGCACGTCCGACTTCATCATGATCAGCGCGGTCACCCCGTTCATCATCACCGAATAACGCAGCGCCACCATGTCGAGCCATCCGCAGCGGCGCGGACGCCCGGTGGTAGCACCAAATTCCATGCCGATCCGGCGCATCTTCTCGCCGTCCTCGTCGAACAGCTCGGTCGGGAACGGACCGCTGCCGACCCGCGTGCAGTATGCCTTGAAAATCCCGTACACATTGCCGATCCGCGACGGAGCCACCCCGAGACCGGTGCAAACCCCAGCGCAAAGCGTATTGGAAGAGGTCACGAAAGGATAAGTGCCGAAATCGATATCCAGCATCGACCCCTGAGCCCCTTCGGCCAGGATCGCCTTGCCCTCGTCGAGCAACCCGTTGATTACGTGCTCGCCCTCGATAAAACGGAAACGCTTCAGGTTTTCGATCCCTTCGAGCCACTCCTTCTCGTAATCGGTGATATCGAACTGGAAATCGTATTGCCGCAGCAATTCCAGATGTTTCGCTTTCAGTCGCTGGTAACGCTCTTCGAACGCGGGAGAGAGAATATCCCCTACGCGCAACCCGTTGCGTCCGGTTTTGTCCATGTAGGTCGGGCCGATTCCTTTCAGCGTCGAACCGATCTTGGTCTTGCCTTTGGAAGCTTCGGAAGCCGCGTCGATGATCCGGTGGGTCGGTAGGATCAGGTGCGCCTTTTTGGCGATCAGCAGCTTGCTCTGTACGTCGACGCCGTCGGCCTCCAACGTGGCGATCTCGTCGGACAGGATCACCGGGTCGATCACGACGCCGTTGCCGATGATATTGATCGATCCGTCGCGGAAAATCCCGGAAGGAATCGTGTGGAGCACGTATTTTTTGCCTTCGAAATGAAGGGAATGTCCGGCGTTCGGCCCACCCTGGAAACGGGCGATCACCTGATAGTCGGGGGTCAGTACGTCCACCACCTTTCCTTTACCTTCGTCACCCCATTGCAAACCTAAAACAACATCTATTTTTTTCATTGGTACGGTTAGAATAATTTCACAACGCAAAATTGCTTTCAAAGGTACGTAACTTTTTCATAACATAAAAGACGTCCGCAAAATTTAAGCGCTATTTTCGCGCCCGGCAAGAACGCTGGAACGAAGGGCGGTACCGCCCCGGAAACAAAAGCGCGTCAAAAGCGAAATCGGCGAACGCCCGTCCCGCAGCACGGAGCCGCGACGGTTCGATTGCGGACGATACTACTTTCGCCCGTCCGTCCGTTAATTTAACCGGAAAACACTCGGGGGTTTTCGGTAAAATAATTAACTTAGCACCTTAAAACGGGAATGCGAATGCGAAAAATACTGCTGATTCTGTTGTTGCTGGCAGCCGTCGGGCCGCACCGGGAAACAAAAGCGCAACTCAACAAGGCCTACTTTTTCTACGTGGGACAGAACTTCCTGATCGACAGCAAGTATCAGGATGCGATCGAGGTGCTCAATATCCTGTTGCGGGTCGACTCGACCGCCACCGAGGGTTATTTCCTGCGCGGCATCGCCAAATACAACCTCGACGACCTGCTGGGCGCCGAACAGGATTTCACGCTCGCCATCCGCCAGAATCCGGTTTTTACGACCGCCTACCAGTACCGCGCCATCACCCGTTCGCGGCTGGGCAATTACGACGACGCCCTGAAAGATTTCCAGGAAGCCATCGACCTGCGTCCCGACCGTCCCGGCCCCTATTACAGCCGCGGAGTCACCTTCCTGCTGAGCCAACAGTTCGAAAAAGCCATCGCGGATTTCACGACTTTCATCCGCTACGACAACAAGGTCTCGGACGCCTACCTGAACCGCGGCACCAGCTACCTGTACATGAAGGACACCACGCGCGCCCTGGAAGACTACAACCAGGGCATCCGCACCAACTACTACGACCCGAACGGTTACAACCGTCGCGGCTCGCTGTACCTGAGTCAGAAAAAATACGACCTTGCGAAACAGGATTTCGACCGGGCGATCGGCTACGACTCGACTTTTATCCCGGCTTATTTCAACCGGGCGCTGGTCTACTCGAACACCCGGCGGCCGGTCGACGCCATCGAAGATTTCAGCCGGGTGATCGAACTCGACTCGACCAGCGCGCTGACCTATTTCAACCGGGCGATCTTGCGTACGCAGATCGGGGACTACAACAAGGCGCTGGAAGACTACGATCGGGTGGCGCTGTACTCTCCGAACAATGTGCTCGTCTACTACAACCGGGCCGGCCTGTACGCCCAACTGGGCGATTACGACGCGGCTATCCGCGACTATTCGCGCGCCATCGAGCTCTATCCGGACTTCGCCAACGCCTACCTGAGTCGCTCGTCGCTGCGTTACGCGACCAAAGACCTGAAAGGTTCGCGCAGCGATAAGGAAACCGCCGACCGGAAAATCGCCGAATACCGCTCGAAGCTGAACGACAGCACCTTCTCGATCTACGCCGACACGAGTCGCCAGTTCAACCAACTGCTATCGTTCGAAAATAATTTCACCGACGAAGAATACCAGCAGGTCAATGCCAAAAGCGCCGACATCGCGCTATTGCCGCTGTTCAAATTCTCGTTAGCACAACCCGACAGCACCCGGAACGCCGAGATTCCGCAGCAGTTCCAGCCCTATTACTCGGAAGAAGCCGAGCGTTTCAAAAAGCAGATCGGCCTGCCGCTGTTGAAATGGGTGAACCGCGACAGCGACGTTCCGCCCGATTCGCTGATCGCGTTCGATGCGGCGAACGGCGATTCGATCCGGACGGGAAGCGACTCATGGCAGATCTATTTCAAACGGGGACTCTCGCAATCGCTGATCAAGCAGTACACCAGCGCCATTTCGAACTATACGGCGGCGATCGACCGCAACCCGTCCAACCCGTTCCTGTACCTGAACCGCAGCACGACGCAAAGCGAGATGATCGACTTCGTCTCGTCGATCGACAACAGCTTCCAGCGGATCGCCATCGAAAGCGACCCGGCCAACCGCCTCAAGACTCAATCGACCCGTACGTACAATTACGACGAGGCGATCGGCGACCTGAACAAGGCGATCAAGCTGTTACCCGATTTCGCCTACTCGTATTACAATCGCGCCAACCTGTACTGTCTGTCGGGACAAATGTCCGAGGCGTTGGAGGATTACACACGGGCCATCGAGCTGAACCCGCAGTTCGGAGAGGCGTACTACAACCGGGGACTGATCCAGATCTACCTGAAAGACACCCACAAAGGATGTCTCGACATGAGCAAGGCCGGGGAACTGGGTATCCAGCAAGCTTATAAAGTATTGAAAATATACGGGCAGCCGGGCAATAAATAGCCCGGCTACGACGACACCGGCAGCGAACGCGCCGCTTCCGGGTCGACGGAAAAAGACTAACAGCAAACCGATCCGATGAAAGAGATCATACGGAAAAAAATGGCCGCGTCGCCCGTCCTGCGCTGGACGGTACTGGGACTGGTATCGTTCACGATGCTGACCGGCTACGTCATCGCCGACGTCATGGCGCCGCTGAAAACCCTGCTCGAACAGCAGCTCGGATGGGACAGCTCCGACTACGGGCTGTTCACGAGCGGTTACGGCTGGCTCAACATCTTCCTGCTGATGCTGATTTTCGGCGGTATGATCCTCGACAAAAAAGGCGTCCGTTACGCCGGCGTCCTGTCGGTCGGGCTGATGATCGGGGGCACCCTGCTGAAATACTGGGCAATCACTGCCGACCTCGGCGGAGCGGTCTCGTCGTTTTCGATCGGAGGGCATTCGCTTTTCTCGGTCAAATCGCAGGTGCTGTACGCGACGCTCGGATTCGCCGTTTTCGGCGTCGGCGTCGAAATGATCGGCATTACGGCCAATAAAGCGGTCGTCAAATGGTTCCGCGGACGGTCGCTCGCGCTGGCCCTCGGCATCAACGTAGCGGCGGGACGGATCGGAACCGCGATCGCGATGTTCGGGTCGCTGCCGCTGGCTCGGATGACGGGCAATCCGGGCGCTCCGCTCGCCGTATGTCTGTTGCTGCTTTGCATCGGTCTGCTGAGCTTCCTGGTTTTCTGCGTGCTGGACCGGCGGGAAGACCGGGAAACGGAAACGCTCCCCGGCACGGAAAAAGAGGAAGAATTCAAACTGTCCGACATCGTCAAAATAGCGAAAATCAAAGCTTTCTGGTACATTACGATCCTTTGCGTGCTGTTTTATTCGGCCGTTTTCCCGTTCCTGAAATACGCCACCGAACTGATGATCCAGAAATTCCACGTATCGCCCGGATTCGCAGGCGCGATACCGGCCCTGCTGCCGTTCGGAAACATCTTGCTCACCCCATTGTTCGGCAGTATTTACGACCGACGGGGACACGGGGCTACGATCATGCTGATCGGCTCGGCGCTGCTGGTCTGCGTATACACTCTGTTCGCAATCCCGGCGCTCACGGCAAACTGGATGGCCGTCGTGCTGGTACTGGTACTCGGAGCCGCCCTTTCGCTGGTGCCGTCGGCCATGTGGCCTTCGGTGACGAAAATCGTCCCGTACCGGATGCTGGGCACCTCCTATTCGATGATTTTCTGGATACAGAACTGGGGCCTGGCCTTCGTCCCGCTGTTGATCGGCGTCGTGCTCAAGAACCATTGCATCGCCGGCACCGTCGTGATCGACGGCGTGGTATCCACGCGCTACGACTACACGCTGCCGATGCTGATCTTCGCCGGATTCGGGGCGCTATCGATCGTCTTCGCGCTGCTGCTGCGCCGTGAAGACGCCCGCAAAGGATACGGACTTGAAAAACCGAACGACGAATTGCAAACGAACTCAACCACTAAAACTCAAATACCATGAAAAGAAGAGATTTTTTACGCGTCACACTGGTCGGAGGCGCCGCAGCGGCGGTAGCGCCGCTCGATTTATGGGGAAAAGGAACCGGCAAATCGGGTTTTACCCTCTGGCAACTTCCTTCTCAGGTAGACACGATCGGAAATTCGTTCGTTTTTCTGACGGACAAAGGGCGCGTCGTCGTCATGGACGGCGGAATGAACGACGAAACGCTTTTCCTGCGGGGATTCATCGCCGCACTCGGCAACGAAGTGGAAGCATGGTTCACGTCGCATCCGCACAACGACCACGTCGGCGCGCTGACCAAGATCCTGCAAAAACCCGACGGCATGAAAATCAATAAGGTATACCACTCCCGTTTCTCCGACTCGCTGCTCGCCTGCGAGGCCCCCTATCAACAATATGCGCTGGACTATTACGAAGCGCTGGACAAATCGGGCATCGAGGTGGCGAACCAGACCGAACCGGGGCTGACCGGACAGATCGACGGCCTGAATTTCAAGATCCTGGGAGTGACCAACGAAGAGTTCCGCACGAACCCCTATAACAATTCCAGCATGATCATCCGCGTGTGGGACAAAGCCAAATCGCTCGTATTCCTCGGCGATGCCGGCGTCGAGTGCGGCAACAAAGCGCTGAACGGCCCCTACCGCAAAGACCTCGACTGCGACTACCTGCAAATGGCCCATCACGGGCAGCAGGGTTGCGACGAAAACTTCTACAAAACGATCGATTTCAAAGCCTGCCTCTGGCCCACGCCGACTTGGGTATGGAACAACGACCAGGGGAAAGGTTTCAACACCGGCCCGCTGAAAACGATCGACACCCGCCGCTGGATGGATGAAAAGGGAATCAAAGAGCACCACGTCAGCTGTCTGGGACTGTTCAAACTCGGGTAACCGAACCCAAAAACGGCATTTTTTAAAGTCCCCGGAATCTTATCCTTCAGATTCCGGGGATTTGCCGTCCGGCCAATCCCGGAACCGAAACAACACCAATCAAAAAAGGGAACCGGAATTTTCTAATTCCGGTTCCCTTTCTGAATTTATATCGCAACTTTTACTTGCTCAGGTTGATGATCGAAGCAACCATCGCCGCCAGAGACGCCGTCGAGGACATCATTCCCATCACGTTAGCCAGCCCGTTCCCCTTGCGCTCCTGTTTCATCGGAACGATCACTTGACAGCCGGGCTCCACTTTCGGATAACGCTTGCAGAGGAATCCGCCGCGGGTAGCCGCCACTTTGCCGTTCATGTAGACGACGAAAGGACGCCTGCGCGCCTCCTGCTTGTAACCGCCGGCCTGATAAATATAATCCTTCACTTTCGACCGGTCGTACACGACGGTATTCTGGTACAACACGGCTCCCGACACGCGCACCGTACTATTGAATTTCGGAATAAAGATGCGGTCGCCGTCCTGCAGGATGATATCGTCGTTAGAACCCGGATTCTTAACGGCCGCCATTACGTCGATCCCCACCGGATAATAATCGGGAATCTCGACGGACTGCGTCGATACGGAATCCTTCCCCTTGTTCGTATTGGCAATCGCCATCACGGCTGCGACTTTGGCGCGGTCGTCGGCAGTCAGCCGCCGCTGCACGCTCGCCCCGACGACATAAGCTTCCGGCGTAAAACCACCCGCTTTCTTGATGATATCGGACAGCCGTTCCCCGGCCGAAGCGAGCACATACTCGCCGCCGAAAAGTATTTCGCCGGTAATCGCCACGCTTTGCTGCTCGGAATATCCCGGAGACCGGCGGATATAGATCTCGTCGAACGGCTCGATCAGAAACCGGCTGTCTTCCGGCGCGATCTTCAAATCTTCCGATATCTCGAAAGAATAATTTTCCGCGATTTTAGGCGAATAGGAAGTCGATTGGGGATCCTTGATCCGGCGGGCCACCTCGATCTTGGCCAGCGAGGCCGATTCCCGCAAACCGCCGCAGATCAGGACGACGTCTTCCACGGTCATCCCCTTGCGGAAAGTAAACGTATGCGGGTTGTTGACCTCTCCCTTCACCGTAACCGTATATTCTTCCCGCAAATCGTAGATATTCGGAATGTAAACCCGATCCAGGTTTTGCAGCGCGATGTCCGTCTGTCCGCCGACGATCTCCCGAACGTCGAACGGGATCACCGTATAATTGTTCGCCATATCCACCCGGGTGATCTGTCCCCGCGAGGCGAACTCGCTGCCCTTCAACCCTTCGGCTTTTGCGATCAACTGCGACAATGTCGCGATTTTTTCGGAAAATTCGTACTCGCCCGGACGCCATACGGCTCCTTCGATCGCAACCATGTTCGCATACATCGGCAGCACCTTCCCGATGCTCACGCTATCGCCGTCCAACAGCTCGAACGTCCCGAAATCGGCTTTATCCACCGTCAGAATGGTCAGCATCCGGCCGCTCTTGCGGTGCACCGTCACGTTGTCGCTGTAAGCATCCCCGGTAAAACCACCCCCGAAATCGATCAGCCGGGCCAGCGTCTCGCCGTCTTTCATGTCGTAAATACGCTCCCGCTTGATCTTTCCCCCGATCGTCACGTGGTTGTCATAAGGCGGCACGATGATCATATCGTTGTCTTCCAGCCGGATATTCGTCTCGTATTTCCCGTTGATCAGGTAGTCGTACACATCCAGATCGGCGATTTGCTTGCTGTTCCGGAAAACCTGAATATGCCGGAGCGACCCGATCCCGTTGACCCCGCCGGCCGAATAGATCGCATTGAACAGCGTCGCCAGCGAAGGCAACGTATAAGTCCCCGGAGTAACGACCTCCCCGGAAATATTGACCTTGATGCTGCGAATCTGCCCCAGCGACACCTTCACCTGTCCGTTCATGATCTCGTGAATCCGGGATTCGACCCTTTTTTGGGCTTCGGCAACCGTCAATCCGGCCAAATTGATCGGGCCGACCCCCTGGATGCTGATACTGCCTTCCGGGGAAATTTTCTCCTGTACGCGCGATTCCGCCTCGCCCCAGACTTCGATGATCACCTCGTCGCCGGGCCCCAGCACGTAACTGGGCGGAGTAGCCATGTTGTAACTCGGCGCGAAAGTCAGGTTCTTCGTCGAAAATATCTCCTGTCCGAAAACGGTATTCCGGGTGAGGGAATCGACCGAACGGCGCTGAACGGCAGTCTTATCCTCCGATGCCTGCCGCTGATCGGCGGAAGCTTCCCGTCGCACTTCGTTCCCGCCCGTGTCCGCGGACGTATCCGCTCGGGAAGATTGAGAAGAAGAGGGAGAAGTCGCATGCATCGCCGCATTGATCTGGGCGTCCGAAGCTCCCATCGCTTTCGCCTGCTGCACCATTCCCGGCGTAACGACCACCTGGCCCGACGCGCCCGTTAGCATCAACAAGGCCCCTATGAGTAAAGCATAACCTGATTTACGTGTCGAATTCATATGAAATATTATAATTTTATCAAAAAAACGGTTCGGATTAGTAAAACGCAACTGCCCTGATTCTATTATCCGCTCACTTCCCGGTCGGATTTGTTTTGCGATTGCCCAGTATGTCCAGCAAGCGAATCAACAAAATGCCCAGCACGATATCGATCGCAAAGAGCAAATTGATATTCAAATCTTTCAACAAGATGTTCAACAAAATAAAACCGGCCTGCAAAGCGATAATCACCATCGCGCTGCGGAAATGAGTCAGCCCGATCCGCAGCATTTTATGATGAATATGTCTCTTGTCGGGGTAAAACGGGGAGAGCCCCGCCTTGATCCGCACGCAAAAAACGCGAAGCGTATCGAAGGCCGGGATAAACACCATCCCCAGGAATACGGCCGGAGCCGACCGTATGTGAAACATATCGGTATTGATATTCATGTTGTAGAATTCCAACCCGAAAAAAGCGATCAGGTAGCCCAGCGTCAGCGACCCGGTATCCCCCATGAATATTTTCATCCGCTTTCCCGACACGTTGTAAAAGAAAAAGACGCTCACCACGCCGGCGATCCCCATCGTCATCATGCCGTAAACATACAGTTCGTTCCAGCAGAACCATCCGCCCAGCGTCCCCAGGGCGAGCAGGGCAAGCCCCGAACAAAGGCCGTCGATCCCGTCGATCAGGTTATACGCATTGACCAGCAAAACCACCACCAACACCGTCAGGATACAGCCCGCCCATACCGGGATCTGATACAGTCCGAAAAGACCGCCCAAGTTCTCGATTCCTATCCCGCCGAAAATCAGCAGAATAGCCACCGCGATCTGCATCACGAACTTGCTTTTGTACGACACGCCCGACAGATCGTCCGACAGTCCGGTGAAAAAAATGAACGTGGACCCCGCTATCAGGAACATGATCTCGCGGAAAACATCCGTTTCCAGCGCGGTCGCCGTGATATCGTAACCCAGATAGTACCGCAGTCCCATCATCAGCGAAACCGAGAACAGGAAAGCCGGGAAGAAAGCGACGCCGCCCAAACGGGGAATATTCGTATGATGGAGCTTACGTTCGGAAAACTCATCGAAAAGCTTCTTTTTTTTAGCGATCAGGATGATTTTCGGAATCGTCAAACGTCCGACCAGAGCCGAAATCAGAAACGTAGCTATGACAAACAATTTCAACATTGCGTATTCAGTAGAAACAAAGCCTTGCAAAAATACGAATTATGTTTGACATTCTGCCGGTCTGCATTCCATTTTTATTCGTTTCGGCCGAAAACGTCATTTTTCAACGATAAAACCCTGTTTTTATAAAATAAAACGTTATTTTCACCGCTTGTATTGAGCCGGAGCAGGAATACGGGGAACCCTGCTTTTCAAAAACTGTAAATCAATGAGAATTGCGATTGTCGGCAGCGGGTACGTCGGATTGGTATCGGGCACCTGCTTCGCGGAAATGGGGATCAAAGTCACCTGCATAGATACGAATCCGGAGAAGATCGAACGCCTGCAAAACGGAAAGGTTCCGATCTACGAACCGGAACTGGACACGCTGATCCAAAAAAACATGCGGGCGGGACGCCTGTCGTTCGGAACCGATTTGGGCGTGGTCGTCAACAGCGTCGACGTCGTCTTCATCGCGGTCGGCACGCCGCCGGACGAAGACGGGGGGGCGGATCTGAGCCATGTGCTCGACGTCGCGAAAACGTTCGGGGCGAGCGTTTCGAAGTATACGCTGCTGGTCACCAAAAGCACGGTACCGGTAGGCACCGCCGCGAAGGTCAGGGAAACGGTCGAACGGGAACTGGCGGCACGCGGGATCGAAGTCCCGTTCGACGTGGCTTCCAATCCGGAATTTCTGAAAGAGGGAAATGCCATCAAAGATTTCATGAGTCCCGACCGCGTGATCGTAGGAATCGACAGCGAACGGGCCCGCAAACTGATGACCCGGCTCTACCGGCCTTTCCTGCTGAACAACTTCCGTGTGATCTTCATGGACATCCCGTCCGCAGAAATGACCAAATACGCGGCCAACTGCATGTTGGCTACGCGGATCAGCTTCATCAACGACATCGCCAACCTGTGCGAACTGGTCGGAGCCGACATCCACATGGTTCGCAAAGGGATCGGCAGCGATCCGCGAATCGGCAGCAAATTCCTCTATCCGGGCTGCGGTTATGGGGGGTCCTGCTTCCCGAAAGACGTCAAGGCGCTGATTCATACGGCAGAACAGCGCGGATACCGGATGCAGGTGCTCCACGCGGTCGAAAGCGTCAACCAGCAGCAGAAACGCGTGCTGTTCGACAAGTTGATGCGTTATTTCGGCGGCGATCTGACCGGCAAGCGGATCGCGATGTGGGGCGTCGCCTTCAAACCGCAGACGGACGACATCCGCGAAGCTCCGTCGCTGGTGCTGATCGACCTGATCCTCCGGGCCGGCGGCCGGATCACCGTATACGACCCGGTAGCGATGGACGAATGCCGCCGCGTCGTCGGAGACAAAGTCGCCTATGCGAAGGACATGTACGAAGCGGTCGTCGATGCGGACGCCCTGCTTCTGGTCACCGAATGGAAAGAATTCCGGATACCGTCCTGGCCGGTCATCGAACGGACGATGCGCTGTCCGGCGCTGTTCGACGGCCGCAACATTTACGACAAACACGAATTCGACGGCACGTCGATCGTCTACCACTACATCGGGGGCTGATCCGAGGCGGCCCCGTTTCCCGGCTGCAGTTCCGGACAAAAAAACGGCGGAGTCTGTTCAAGACTCCGCCGGATTCATATTTTTGACGGTCGTCAGAATCCCACGCCGATCCGGAAACCGAAATTATTCAACTGGTCGGTCTTGTATTTCAACACCGTCCCGCTGTTGGTCGCATAGCTATAATAAAGAGCGAAGTGAAACCCGAAGCCGGATGCCCCGAACGGGCGAACGTTCAGACCGATTTCCGGCGACATATAGAATCCCCACGTCTTTTCATAGGCTTCCAATATGTAGAAGTTGGAAGAAATGCGCGCGTAATTGGCGCCGAGTTTCAGGGCTACGTAAGGTTCCAGCACGTTCGTCTGCAAGAAACGATAACGTCCGGTGGCGCCGAACGGCAACTGGAAGACCGAATGCTGCTGATCGGTAGTCACCGTCGAAGTCTCGCCGACCGGAAAAGTCTGCCTCGGAATGTACTCGTTGTTGGTATGGTAAGCGATGAACGCACCCACGCCGAAATTATTCGGGAAATAATAACCGCCCTCGAAGTTCATTCCCCAGCCGCTCGATTTATCGGCGAAGCTGGCTCCGAGCGGCACGTTGTACTGCCAGTCGATATTCAGATAGATGTTGTCGTTGCCCTGAGCACGACCGACGGACGGCAGCAACAACGCCGCAACGGCAACCGCTGCCCATCCCGTTAATTTGCTTTTTATGTTTTTCATGATATTCTGCTGTTTTTAAATTCTACATGGGTTGAAACGGAACTTATTCCCCGACTGCGGCACTTCTGACCAGATAGGGGGACTGCACGAACGACTGATTGATAGCCCTTACGGTCAGTTCCATGTTGAACGCGTCCGATCCGCTCAGCAATCCGCTCAGGAAGCTGTTCCAGACGACGGTCAGTTTTCGGTCGGCGCTGGGCGACGTACTCAGGTCGACCATCTCGGTCAGCAGCGAACCGACGCTGTAACTGTACACGACCGGATAAGGGTAATACCAGTATCCCCAATCGCCCCAGTAGCCGGGAAGCCAATAACCGGGATATTCGTTCCACCAATAAGGATTGCGGTAATCCACGAAATAGGCGACGCTCTGCACGTAGCTGATCTGCAAACCGACGTCGGCTTCCGATTTATCGTCCGTACGGACATAACCGCAGGCCTGCATGTTATCCTCATAGGCTTTCAGGATATCGGCGGCCTTGCTGCCCGTCCAGTATTCCGGATCTTTCGTATCGCCGATCACCATCACGCTGTCGGGCATATAATAACGGGTGAAACGGTTGAAATCCGCCTTGCCGTCGTAATTGGTAAACACCAGAAAATCACTGCTCAGATCTCCCAGATCCGGATCCTCCCGACAAGAGGTCAGTGCAAAAACGGCAATCAAAACGTAAATTAATTTTTTCATACTCTTTGCTATTTAATAAGGTTTTCGAATTCTATAAATACTACGACCGAATCTATTTCAAAATCCGTTCCACACTACTTTCGCCCCGTCTGCCGAAACCGCGCCGACCGGCGGCAAATCTCCTCCCGAACTTCCTGCTTTTGCGCCCGAACGCGATGTTTTTTCATTCCCGAAACCGCTCCCCGATAAATCTTTATTTTGTTCCGAAAAGACTTTCTTAAGGCATAAATCTTGCGATGCACGACAAAAATTCGTATCTTTGAGCAGATGAGACGTTTTCTATAATTATTCTAACTTTCGAGAAAGATGGTGCTGGATGCCGGGAATATCCTGTTGGTGGGAGCGGTTTTATTGTTTGTGAGTATTGTCGCGGGAAAAGCCGGTTACAAGTTCGGCGTGCCGATGTTGCTACTTTTTCTCGGCGTGGGGATGGCATTCGGCAGCGACGGCGTAGGCATCCAGTTCAACAGCCCGACGATCGCCCAGTTCATCGGAATGATCGCACTGAGCGTCATTCTGTTTTCCGGGGGCATGGACACCAAGTTCAAAGAGATCCGCCCGGTTCTCGGACAGGGAATCATCCTCGCTACGTTGGGCGTCATGCTGACCACCGCCATCACCGGAGGAGCCATCTACTTGATTACGGATTACCTTTTCCCGAGTTTTTCGCTGACGCTTTACGAATCGCTGCTGCTGGCCGCCGTAATGTCGTCGACCGATTCGGCCTCGGTATTCTCGATATTGCGATCGAAAGGACTGAAACTCAAAGAGAACATGCGTCCGCTGCTGGAATTCGAAAGCGGCAGCAACGACCCGATGGCCAACATCCTGACGATCCTGTTCATCCAGATCATCCAGGTCGGCGAAATGAGTTTCGGCGAGTCGGTTTCGATCCTGCTGTTGCAGATCTCGATCGGGGCCGTCGCCGGATACGTGCTCGGACGCGTCTCGTTGCTGCTGATCAACCGGCTGAACATCGACAACCGCTCCTTTTACCCCGTGCTGCTACTGGCCTGCGTCTTCTTTATCTTTTCGTTCACGAATCTGATTCAGGGCAACGGCTATTTGGCCGTTTACATCGCCGGGCTGGTCGTCGGCAACAACAAAATGCCGCATCATCGCAGCACAGCGACCTTTTTCGACGTCATCGCCTGGCTTTCGCAGTTGGTCATGTTCCTCACGCTCGGACTGCTCGTCAATCCGAAAGAACTGATCCCGGTAATGGCGATCGGGCTGCTGATCTCGGTCGTGATGATCTTCCTGGCCCGCCCGGCGACCGTATTCCTATGCCTGCTTCCGTTCCGCAAAATGAGTACCCGCGCCAAATCCTACGTGTCGTGGGTCGGTCTGCGCGGCGCCGTACCGATCATTTTCGCCACTTATCCGCTCACGGCGGGTATCGAAAACGCATCGCTGATCTTCAACATCGTATTCTTCATCACGATCGTCTCGCTGGTCGTACAGGGCACGACGGTGAACTTCATGGCTAAAAAACTGAAACTGACGGACGACACGGCTTCCAAAAGCCGGAAATTCAACTTCGAAGAACTGCCGGCGGAGATCAAATCCACCCTGTCCGAAATCGACGTGACCGCCGACATGCTGGTCAAAGGCGACCGGCTGATGGACCTGCCGCTGCCGGACGACGAACTGGTCGTGACCGTCAAGCGCGACGACACCTTCTTTATTCCGAACGGACGCAGCAAGCTTTATCTGAACGACAAGCTGATGATCATTTCGCACAGCAAAAAAAATCCGGACACGGAAGTCCCGGATTCCAATACTCCGTCCGAACCGGCATCCTGAATGCCGGAAACCTAACGGCGGACGTAATCCAAAAAAACGAAAGGATGTTCGAACTTTTCGCCGCGTTCGCGACGTTCCTCGCGTACCGGCGTCCAATCGGCCGGATTCCACGCCGGGAAAAGGGTATCGCCTTCGTAATCGGCCTCCACCCGCGTCAGGTAAAAGCGGTCGGCCAGCGGCAACGCCTGGGCATAAATCTGCGCGCCGCCGATCACGAAAATCTCTTCGGACGGATCGAAACGCCGGATCGCATCCTCCAACGAACCGGCGACGACGCACCCTTCGGCGCGGTAACCGGTCTGCCGGGTCACCACGACGTTGATCCGGTTCGGCAGCGGACGCCCGAGCGATTCGAAAGTCTTGCGTCCCATAATCACCGGATGCCCGGTAGTAATCGCCTTGAACCGGCGTAAATCTTCCGAAATATGCCAGATCAGCCGGTTGCGATCCCCGATCACCCCGTTGCGCGCTACGGCCACGATAATCGAGATCATACGGCGATCGGCGCTTTAATAGACGGCCAGGGATCGTAGCCTTCGAGCGAAAAATCCTCGTAACGGAAGTCGAAGACCGATTTGACGTCGGGGTTGATCTTCATCACCGGCAACGGTCGCGGCGTGCGCGCCAGTTGCAGGTCGACCTGTTCGATATGATTCAGGTAGATGTGCGCATCGCCGAGCGTATGCACGAACTCGCCGGGCCGCAGGCCGGTCGCCTGCGCGATCATCATCGTCAACAGCGCATACGAAGCGATATTGAACGGCACGCCGAGAAAAACGTCCGCGCTGCGCTGGTAAAGCTGACAGGAGAGCTTGCCGTCCGCCACGTAGAACTGGAACAGCGCATGGCACGGCGGCAGCGCCATCCTATCGATCTCGGCCACGTTCCACGCGCTGACGATCAGCCGGCGCGAGTCCGGATTGCTGCGGATCTGGTCGACCACCTGCGCGATCTGGTCGATATGGCTGCCGTCCGGCGCGGGCCAACTGCGCCACTGGTATCCGTAAATAGGTCCGAGGTCGCCGTTGGCATCGGCCCATTCGTCCCAAATCGTCACGTTGTTGTCGTGCAGATAGCGGATGTTGGTATCGCCGCGCAGGAACCACAGCAGCTCATGAATAATCGAACGCAAGTGCAGCTTTTTGGTCGTCAGCGCCGGAAACCCCGCTCCGAGGTCGAAACGCATCTGATAGCCGAACGTGCTGATCGTACCGGTACCCGTGCGGTCGCCTTTCACGGTGCCGCAGGTCTTGATATGGCGGAGCAGGTCGAGATATTGTTGCATGTCGTTATGATGTTGTCGGATAGCTGTTCAGCGTAAATCCGTTTTGATCCAGTTTGCCGTAAGTGGGGCGGTCGATCCACTCGCCGAGGAATGCGATCCGGCTGCCGCCCGCGAGCGGAACGATCTCCGCGCAATGAATATGCCCGCAAACGAACAGGTCGATCCCCGGATGTTCTTTCAGGAAATCGGAGGCGAAACGCACGATCGGCTCTTCTGCGCCGCGGAACGCATGCCGGATCGGTTTCGCCTTACGGTTCGAACCGCTCCACCAATGGCCGAAACGCATCGCCGCATTTGGATGGACGAATGTCGAGAAAACCCACTGGATCGCCCGGCTGCGAAACACCCGGCTCAGCAGCCGTCCCCCGCGCCCCCGCTTGCCGAACACATCGCCGTGTCCGATGAAAACCCGTTTCCCGGCCAACGCGAGAATTTCGTAATCGGCTCGGTGCAGTACCACCCCGCACTCGGTCTGCAAGTAGTCGAACGCCCAGAGGTCGTGGTTACCGGGAAAAAAATGGATGGCGACCCCTCGGTCGGTCAGTTCCGACAGTTTTCCCAGCAGCCGCGTGAACCCTTTCGGCACGACGCGCCGATACTCGTACCAGAAATCGAAAACATCGCCCACCAGAAAAATCGCCTCGGCATCCGCAGACACTTCGTCGAGCCAGCGGACGAACAACCGCTCGCGCGTGGCGTGCGTCTGCCCCACCTTGAGGCCCAAATGGATATCCGATGCGAAATAGTACATTACCTGACCAGTTCGGCGACTTTATTTTTCAGTTGATCCCCGAAAAGGTTACGAGCCACGATCGCACCGTCGGAACTGATCAGCACGTTCGACGGCACGGCCTGGACGTTATAGCTCATGGCCGCGATACCGCCCGTGCCGCGCGGATCGAACACGTTGATCCACGGGAGCTTCTGATCCTGCACCACCGTCACCCAGTCGGCTTTCTCGTCGTCCAGCGATACCTGATAGATGGCCAGTCCTCGGTCTTTATAAGTTTTATACAGCTCCCTCATTTCGGCGTTTTGCACCGGATAGCGGGAATCCCGGGTCGACCAGAAACTGACGAGGATTGTTTTTCCGTCCAGCGAAGACAACTTCTGATCCTTGCCGTACACATCCTGCAAGTCGATTTCCGGATAATTCAGCGCGTTCCCCGACTGGTTCTGTATCCGGTCGGCCAGTTCGAGCACCTTTTTCCGCTCTTCGATCTCTTTTTGAAGCACCTTCACGCGCGAAGCATCGGGATAGCGCACCGACGACGAATCCGCGACGATCCGGTAATAGATCAGATCGGTTTTTTCATTGAACAGCCACGGGTCGTCCGGCAACCGTTGGTACAGCGCATAAACGGCAGCCATCGACGAAGGATGGGCCATAATGAAAGCGATGTGCTCGCGCTTGATCCGGTAATACTCCGCCAGGTACTGATCCAGCAGGTTTTTCCGCCGCTTTTCGGTATCCGCCACCACGGGCGTATTCCGGTAAATCTTCGACAACGAATCGAGCGTCGCGACGCCGTTGCCGTACTGCGTATTGAACTGCTTGAGCAACTGCGACTCCTCGGAGCCTTCGACCGTGTAGTTCCGGGCCAGGTCGCACAGCGAGTTGACCTCGATCCGGTCTCCGGGCGTCACGATCAGCGGAATCGCACTGCCGTCGCAAAGCAGGTTGTAAAATACGGGGCCTTTCTCGGGCAGCTTCACCCGAAAACGGAAATCGCCCCCTTGGTCGATAACGGTCGAATCCACGATCCGGCGTCCCTGCGTCGTAACCATTTCCAGCAACACGGTATCGTGAGACAGTCCCGAGAAAGAGCCCTGGACACGCGCTTTGCGATCCTGTCCGCAAGATGCGATCAACACGGTCAGGGTAATGACCGAAAGAATCTTTTTCATACAGTTTCCTCTCGTATTATCAATACGGTCGTCACGGCCGGGCCGAAGCACGAAACCCGTGACTTTTTTAAAGTTACAAAAATAGATTAATTTTCTCACAATATAAAACGATTTTCCCGGCATTTATAGTATCTCCGAAACAAAGCGGGCCGGGTTTCGAAACCCGGCCCGCTTTGCAGAACAGCGTTCCCGCCCGTCAGGCGGGAACCGATTCCTGCATCGTTTCCTTATATTTCCGGTCGACCTCGATCTCGAAATCGCTCAGCACGTTCATGTAATTGATGAACGCTTCGTAAGGCGACTCGTACGGGTTGAAATAGCTGTGAACGTCGCCGTCCGAGAACCATTTCGTCGCCATGTAGTAAAAATGATCCGACACCTGCATGAAATTCCACGCATGGTAAAAATCGGGATGATTGATCGCCCGGATCTTATCTTTCAACGCATAAAGTTTTTTGAACGCTTCGTTCTGGAGTTCGTTGCCGAGCCAGGCCGTAATGTCCCGCTCCTCGTCGGCCCACGAAATTGGGTAGGGAGCGTGCAAGATAGCCACCGGCTGGAACTTTTTGGATACCTCGGTCGGCGTGGCGAACTTCAGCGACCCGGTCGCCAGCGCTGCATTCGGCAGGTGTTTCATGAATTCGAAGATCCCGCTGTCGGCCTTCTGATGCTCCCCGAACGTCTCGTAGTCCATAAACAGGTTGATCACCTCGCCCGGAAGTTCCGGATTGTTCAGCCAGCTCACGTATTTCTCGGCCGTCAGCGGCCACTGCGACCATCCCCGGTCAGAAAAACGGAACGCAATATCGTCGCTCAGCTTGAAATTCCGCAGCAGCAGGTGCAGCTTCTGGTCGATCGCATTGGCATAGACGTAATTCGGACTTTTCCATCCCAGAACGTGCTTGGCGCCTTCGGCCAACATCGTGCGGAACCCCATCGAAGCGACCACTTCACCGATATGATCCGAATAGATCAGTTCGGTATTGCGAAAAGCCGTGGGCTTTACGCCGAATTCCTTCTCCATCAACGCACAGTGCTGCTTCACCTGAGCCACGAATTCGTCCCGGTCGGCCAGCGCCGCCAGCGAATGCGAATACGTTTCGGCCAAGAACTCGACGCAGCCCGTACGCGCCAACGCCTGGAAGCTGTCCAGCACTTCGGGCGCATACATCCTGAACTGTTCGACCGCGATCCCGGAAATCGAAAAACTGACTTTGAACTTTTTGCCGTTTTTGCGGATCAGTCCGGCTAACAGCTCGTTCATCGGCAGGTAGCATTCCCGCGCCACTTTCTGCATGATCGCACGATTGGCGTAATCGTCCAGGTACTCGTGGTCCTTACCCATATTGAAAAAACGGTACTTTTTCAGTCTCATCGGCTGATGTACCTGAAAATAGATGCAGATTGTTTTCATAACCTCGTATTTTATAGTCCGTCCCTTATCCGACCAAACTGCGGTAAACATCGAGCACTTCGCCGGCCGCGTTGTCCCATTTCAGATTAATCACTTCGCTTTTCCCCTTTTCGGCCGACATCGCCGCCAGCGACGGATATTTCAACAGGCCGTAAATCGCGTCCGCCATCGCGTCCACATCCCAATAATCGACCTTGATCGCGTAATCGAGCACTTCGGCCACTCCCGACTGTTTCGAAATGATCACCGGGACATTCGACTTCATCGCTTCCAGCGGCGAAATTCCGAACGGTTCCGACACCGACGGCATCACATACACATCGCTCATACCGAACATCTTTTGCACTTCGTCCCCGCGCAGAAACCCGGTAAAATGGAACCGGTCGGCAATCCCCAGCTTGGCGACGCGCCGGATCACATGGACCAACATATCGCCGCTGCCCGCCATGACGAAACGGACGTTCGGCAACCGTTTGAGCACTTTGGCCGCCGCCTCGACGAAATAGTCGGGACCTTTCTGGTAGGTGATCCTCCCGAGAAACGTCACAATCTTATCCTCCACGTTCCGTTCGCTCTCCCCGGAATCCCGCTTGTCGAAACGCACCGCATTGTGTACGGTCACGACTTTGTCCGCCGGAATCCCGTATTTTTCGATCACGATGTTGCGCGTCAGGTTGCTCACGGCGATCACGCGGTCGGCGGCTTCCATGCCGGCCCGTTCGATGTTATAGACCGACTGGTTGACATGCTCGCCGCTACGATCGAACTCGGTCGCGTGCATGTGCACTACCAGCGGCTTGCCGGACACCCGTTTGGCGGCGATCCCCGCATAGTAGGTCAGCCAGTCGTGCGCATGGATCACATCGAACTCCCCGGCCCTATCCCGAGCGATCTGCGCGGCGACCATCGCATAGCGCGCCACTTCCTCCATCAGGTTCGGCCCGTACTTCCCGGAAAAAGCATAACGCTCTTTCCATACGTCGTGTCGCCCGGGCAACTCCCCGGTTTCGCGGAACTGCCTCGAATAATCGTCGAACTCCTCGGGAGACACATAGGGCACCATATTGGAATCCACATGGATAAACGTCAGCTTCTCCCAAATTTCTTTCTCCCGCGTATCGTCCGCGGACACTTCCACGTCGCTCGCGTTGACGACCCGTACGAAACGGCCGTCCTCGTCCCCGTAAGCCTTCGGCACCACGAAGATCACCCCGACGTCGTGCTTGGCCAGTCCCCGGGTCAATCCGTAGCATGCGGTTCCCAGTCCTCCCGCGATATGCGGCGGAAATTCCCATCCGAACATCAATACTCTCATCTGCTTTATGGTTTTTATTATTTTATATCAATTCAATTCGTTTTCCTCTTTTCCACACCGACCCATAAACAGCGGAGCTTTTTCTGAAATTTTCCGGAAAATCCGGTTTGCCGGCCTCAACCGTTCCTTCAAAAAACAATTCCCTTGCAAACAACCTGCCGTCCGGTTTCCGCACCCCCTTTTCCCGGCTTTATTTTTTAGATTTACACTCCTGTATCATCTGGTCGATCCGCAAAACGGCGCCTACGCTCCACGCCTGCGAAACGGAACCCCTCGGACAGTGCGGAGGATCTCCGTCGTAAATCTCATTGATCGAAGCGATTCCGCTGACACTGATATCTTCTTCGAAATTTTTCAGAATATCCTCCGCTTCGTTCAGGAACTTCTTCCCGTGCATATCGAAGCCGGCCTTCACATAGTGTTCCAGCAACCAGGGCCATACGGTTCCCTGATGGTATGCGCGGTCGCGGGTCGGCTGATCTCCGCCGTAGTGCCCTTTGTAAAGGGGATTGCGCGGCGAAAGCGTCCGCAGCCCCTTGGGCGTCAACAGGTGACGATGCACTTTGTCGATCACGTCGAGCTTCATCGCGTCGCTGAGCATACCGTACGGCAGCGAGCAGGCGATGATCTGGTTCGGCCGGATAAATCGGTTCTGCCCCTGTTCGTCCACATAATCCGCCAGGAACGACTCTTCCGGATACCAGAAAAGCCCGACGAACGACTCCTTGATCCGTTCGGGCATCCGCTCCCAACGGCTCACGAAATCGGTATCCTTATTTTTCCGCGCCAGTTCAAGCGTATAACAAATCGCATTGTACCACAATGCGTTGATCTCTACTTGATAGCCCTCGCGTCCCGTCACCGGGCGGCCGTCCACGACGGCGTCCATCCAGGTCATCGCATAATTCGGATGCGCGGCCCATACCAGTCCGTTCTCGCGCACCTGCACCCACTCGCCTCCGCGCATATACGACTCCAGGATCTCTTTCATCGGCTTGCCGTAGGCCTTCCACAGCTTACGTCCGCCGCCGATATGCTTTTCGAGGCATTGCAACGTCCAGAAAAACCACAACGGAGCGTCCACCGAATTGTAGGCGCTGCCCATATTCGGAAACATGCCGTCTTTCATCTCGCGCACCATCGTATCGATCACCTCGCAACACGACTCGACGCCGCCCTGGGTCAGCGTGATGCCCGGCAGCGCGATGAACGTATCGCGTCCCCACCGGCCGAACCACGGATATCCGGCCACCACTTCGGTCTTATCGCCGTGACGCACGATGAATTGCCTGGCCGAATGCCGCAGACACGACAAGAAATCGATCTTGTTCGACCGACGCGCCAACTCTTCCATGAAATCCTTTTCGAGCGTCGCCGGATCGACCTCCTCGGTCGAACACGAGAAAATAACGCTCTGCCCCTTGACGATATCCGTTTCGAAATAACCGGTCGTCAACAGGTCCTCGTGCCCCGGATAACCGCGATCGATCTCCTCGGCATATTCGAAGTTATAATACCAATCCGGCGCAGCGACGAATTCGCATGGAACGTTCGTCTGCATATGCAACCACGGAAATCCCTCGTAGAGCCGGCTCCGCACGCCGCCGGGAATCGGGTAGCTGCGACCGTCCGCGAACAGGTTGGCCTTACTCAGCCCGTGCCGGTCGCGGAACGCCAGGAAGGGCCGCAGCCTCAACTGCGTATCCGAGCGGGCGTCCAGCAACGTATAACGGATCAGCAACTGCGTCCGCGAATGAATCCACAGCAACTCTTTTTTCAGCACGACCCCGCCCACGCGGTACGTAATCGCCGGCGTCGGCGTATAGGTAAAATCGGTAATATACTTATGCCCCCGGGGTTCGTACACGCCGGGAAAACGGTGGATCGCCAGGTTGAACGTCTGATCGTGCTGAACGACCGTTTCATCCACCGACGACAGCAGCACGTAATTATTCTCGTCGTCATCGTCTTTCGGGCACACCATCAGCCCGTGGTATTTCCGCGTATTGCAGCATACGATCGTCGTACTCATATACCCTCCCGCGCGGTTGGTACTGAGCATCTCGCGCTGAAGCGAATACTCCAGATTCCCCAACTCGTTTTTGTCGAAATGCAAAACTGCCATATCCTCCATTTATTTTCTATATCTACGCGTAAATTTAAGAAAAAATTGCGCGAAATCCAATAAAAATTTGCGGCGCCGAAAAGCCTTTCCGACAGCGAGGGAGCGCTCTTCGCCGACACGCTCCTCATCGAACGCGTCGTTCGGACATCAGGCTGATTATCAACCCCATTTCACCAGAGCGAAATCCATCCGGTGCGGCAGTTTCGCGTTCTTCGGGAACACGCGGATCGCCATATCGAACGAACCGGTCGCCTCGGGGGTGGACTGGATCGAATAATAGGCCTGAGTACCCTCCTCGCGCACGAAATTCAGTTCGCGTTTGGCGACCACCCGCACGTTGCCGTCGATGATCTGGTCGGAAAGAATCATTTCCACGCCGATGTCCTCCGGAGCGAGCCCGTCGATGTCCACGATTACCTCGATGTCGTAACTATGCCCGATCAAGATGGCCTCTTTGCCCATGTCGAGCCGCTTTACGCTGATCACATGCACCTTGTCCCACCGGCTGCTGACCCGCCGTTTCCAGGCCGCGATCTCGCGCGCCTGCGTATAGTCGTGGGCTACCATCTGCTGGTTCCGGTCGTACAGCTTATGGTAAAAACGCTCCTCGTAATCGGTCAGCATCCGATTGGTCGTAAAGTTGGCCGCAATATCCGCCACGCAGATCTTGACCGATTCGATCCAGTCGTTCGGAATGTTCTCCTCGTCGCGGCGGTAGTATTTCGGCACGATCTCCTCCTCGATCGTATTGTAGATCAATTCGGCGTCCATTTCGTCCTGGAAACCCTGGTCGTCGAACGTCCGTTCCATCGGCAGCATCCATCCGCCGCCTTTGCGATATCCCTCGACCCACCAGCCGTCCAACACGCTGAACTGCATCACGCCGTTCATGACGGCCTTTTCGCCGCTGGTGCCGGACGCTTCCAGCGGACGGGTCGGCGTATTGAGCCATACGTCGACACCCTGCACCATCCGGCGGGCCAACTCCATATCGTAATTCTGCAGGAAGATGATCTTCCCGGTAAACTGCGGCATCGCGGCCACTTCGACGATCCGTTTGATCAGGTCCTGGCCGGGTTTGTCGTTCGGATGCGCCTTGCCGGCGAAAATGAACTGCACGGGACACGTCGGATTGTTGACGATGTTGTTCAGCCGATCGAGGTTCGTAAAGAGCAGGTGCGCGCGTTTGTACGTGGCGAAGCGGCGTGCGAAACCGATCGTCAGTACGTCGGGCTTCAGCGCCTCCTGAATCCGGATCATCTGCCGCGGCGAGTCGAACCGGAACTGCTTCGGATCGCTGACGCGTTTTTTGATATGGTCGATCAGCTTGTTTTTCAGCACGAGACGGGCGTCCCACAACTCCCGGTTACTGATATTATGCACTTTCTGCCATGCCGAGATCTTGTAATCCTTTTCGAGGAACCCGTCCCCGAAAAACCGGGCGTACAGCCGGCGCAGGTTCGCGGCGCACCAGGTCGGGAAATGCACTCCGTTGGTCACGTAGCCGATATGCAGCTCGTCCTTGAAGTACCCCGGCCACATGCCGCCGAGGATCTCCTTGCTGACCTCGCCGTGCAGCCAGCTCACCCCGTTGACCTCCTGCGAAAGGTTGCAGGCCAAAAAACTCATCGAGAACTTTTCGTTCGGATCGTTCGGATTCGTCTTGCCGAGGTTGATGAATTGCTCCCACGTGATCTCCAGCCGGTCGGGGTAGTGGGACATGTACTGCCGGATCATCGATTCGGGGAAAGCGTCGTGTCCGGCCGGAACCGGCGTATGCGTCGTGAACAACGACGACGAACGCACCACCTCCAGGGCTTCGCTGAACGACAGCTTTTTATTGTGGATCAGGTTGCGGATCCGTTCGATCCCGGTGAAAGCCGCATGGCCTTCGTTGCAATGGTACACATCCTGCCGAATGCCCAGCGCCCGCAACGCCCGGATACCGCCGATGCCGAGCAGCATCTCCTGCTTGAGCCGGTTTTCCCAGTCGCCGCCGTACAGGTGGAACGTAATCGAACGGTCCTCCTCCTGGTTCAGGTCGTGATCGGTATCGAGCAGATACAGCTCGGTGCGCCCCACGTCGCAGCGCCAGATGCGCGCCGTAATGTCCCGTCCCGGGAAAGCGATCCGGATATCCATCCAGTTCCCCTCCTCGTCGCGCACCGGCGTGATCGGCAGCTTCAGGAAATTCTGGGCCTCGTAGCTGGCTTCCTGAGCGCCGGAAGCCGACAACCGCTGCGTGAAATAACCGTAACGGTACAGCAATCCGACCGCCACCATCGGCACGTTCTTGTCGCTGGCTTCTTTCAGGTAATCTCCGGCCAGAATCCCGAGTCCGCCCGAATAGATTTTCAGCGAACTGTGCAGTCCGTACTCCATGCTGAAATAGGCGATCTTCGGCCCTTCGGCATCGGCTTTCTGCCGCATATAATCCTCGAACTGCGCGTACACCGCATCCATCTTGCCGAGGAATATTTCGTCTTTTTCAAGCGCCAGAATCCGCGAATAGGTCAGCTTGTCGAGAAAGTCGATCGGATTCTTTTCGCATTTGACCCACAGCACGTTGTCGATGTATTCGAACAGCTCGTAAGCGCTCATCGTCCACGACCACCACAGGTTTTTCGAAAGTTCTTCCAACGGACGCAGTCGTTCGGGCAGCTTGCGTTCGACCATCAGACGCGTCCACGACGGGGTATTGCTAACCAACTGTTGTTTGACGAAGTTGATCTGCTCGGTATGCGCGCCGCCCCCGTCGTATGCGGCGCGGTTGTTCCGCGTCGTCGCCCGGTCGTTGGCCTTCCGGTACGCCTCGTAATAAAATTCGATCAGGTTTTTCCACAGCGCGATCTTCGATATCTCAAGGGCCGACACCCGGTACGAATCGTATTGCTGCCGATCCATCGCGCAATAATTTTTCAGCGCGTCCGAGATGGCCGCAACTACTTCCGAATCGTTCGTATCGTTGCGCGCGATCACGTCGACGCCCTTGTGTTCTTTCAGTTTGCCGTCGACCCACAGGCCGAACCCGGTCAGCGACGTAGTGATCGTCGGCACCGAGAAAGCGATGCTTTCCAGCGGAGTATACCCCCACGGCTCGTAATAGGACGGGAATACCGTCACGTCCATGCCGCACAGCAATTCGTAGTAGTGTTTGTTGAAAATCCCGTCGTCTCCGTTCAGATACGAAGGCACGAACACCAACTGTACCGGACACGCCGGGTCCATCAGGCGGGAATTTTTGATCCGGCCGATGATCGGGTCCCACTCCGGAGCCGAAAGATAATGCGTCGTATTGCGCAGCACGTTCGGATCGATCGGGTTGTTCGGATCGTTCAGGTGCGCCTGCAAGTCTTTGCGCGGCCCGTTGTTTCCGGCCGGCACGGTCACGTAGGCCAGCACCGGACGTTGCAACGAATCGTCTTCGGAGAGCTTCAACAGCGAATCGACGAACACGTCCAGTCCCTTGTTCTTGAACTCGTAACGCCCGCTGGTTCCGACGATCAGCGGTTCGCGGTCGTATTTGACGCCGAGACAGGCTTCGGCGACTTCGATCATCGCCTTGCGCGCCGAAGCGCGTTTCTCGAGCAACTCGGCCTCTTCCCAGACAATGTCGTCCTCGAAGCCGTTCGGCGTAACGACGTCGACCTCTTTGCCGAGCAGATAGCGGCACTCGCGCGCCGTCAGGTCGCTGACCGTCGCGAAACAGTCGAAATTGGCGGCCGACGTCTTTTCCAGCGAATGTTTGGCAACCACGTTGAACCGCCGCGCCAGTTCGTCGGCGTTCAACCGCGTCATATCGCCGTACAGCGGCAGTCCGTTGCCGGCGATACAACGCCCCATGACCGTCGCATGGGTGGTAAATACCGTGGCGACGTAAGGCGAATGTTTCTGTAGGTACAATCCGCCGCTGGCCGTCATCCATTCATGGAAATGAGCCACCACCCGGTCGGTCGCCGAACAGAAATAATTCACGTAGCTCTCGATCACCTTGCCGGCCGCCGCACCGAACAGCACGGGCTCGATATAATCCCACTGCCCGCTGATCGAATCGACCCGGTAACTCTCCCACAGGAATTTCAACACATCGTCCTTGCTCGAGAAAAACTGGCTGAAATCGACCAGGATCGTCAACGGCTTCCCTTTGACTTTCCACCGGCCGGTCTTGACCCGTATGTTATGATTGGCGAACAGCACTTGTTTCCACTCCTTGAGCAGCGCCGGGTCCTCCTCGAATTCGAGGTTGACATCCTCGCGGTGCACGTCGGGTCCGATCAGGATGTAATGGTCTCCCAGCTGTTTCGAAATTGTCAACGCTTTGGTTGCGATCACGGTATGGATGCCGCCGACCTTGTTGCACACCTCCCAACTCACCTCGAACAGATAGTCGGGCATCTTCTTAACTTCTTCGTTGTTTGACATTTTCATCTATTTTTAGATATACTTGATTTTCAATTTAACGTTCCTAACAAAGATACGTTTTGTTTCCGGAATCCCGGCGTCATTCCACATAAAAAAGATCGGATATCACCGTATCCGAAATCAGATAGTGTTCAAACGGAATGCGATACGCGGAGCCCGTGCGTACCAGCGTCCCTTCGGCCAGAAATTTAACGGCCAGCCGCGTGAAATATTGCAATTTCCGTGCCCCGAATCGACGTTCCAGCACGTCGGCGTCGAGCCCCGACGCCGTCCTCAGCGACGTCATCACGAACTCGTTGTAGGCGGCATGTTCCGACAGCGTTTCGCTTTCGAAATGCTCCTGCCGCGGTTCGCGCTCCAAGTAGAGCCGCACGTCCGCCGCATTCCACTGCCGGAGCGCCCCGTCGAACGAATGCGCCGACGGCCCGACGCCGAGGTAACGGGTGCCGTTCCAGTAATTGCCGTTGTGCTGCGATCGGAATCCCGTCCGGGCGAAATTCGAAATCTCGTAATGTTCGAACCCGGCTCCGGTCAGCATCTCGTGCAACAAGCGGTACTGCGCTACGCTCCGTTCCGGATCGATTTCGCGCAACGCGCCGCGGCGCAGGCGTTTGCCGAAAACGGTTCCCGGCTCGACCGAAAGGTGATAGGCCGAAATATGCTGTACGCCGAGCCGGATCGCCTGTCCGACGTTTTGTTCCCACTCCGCGAGGCTCATCTGCGGGATGCCGTAAATCAGGTCCACCGTCAGGTTTTCGAAGCCGGCCCGCTGCGCCTCCCCGACGGCCCGCACGGCCGATGCCGCATCGTGGCGCCGGTGCATCCACCGCAAATCGCGGTCGATGAACGACTGAATTCCGATGCTGAGCCGATTCACGCCCTCGACTCGCAGCGCGGTCAGCCAATCCGCCGTCAGGTCGTCCGGATTGGCTTCGACGGTTACCTCCTGCAGCCCGGATACGTCGTAAACGTCCCGAATACGGCCGATCAACGCCCCCAGTTCCGACGGCGTGCAGAGCGACGGCGTGCCGCCGCCGACGTAAACCGTCCGCACCGGTTCGCCCTGCAGAAAACCGGCACGACAGGCCAACTCGTCCGCAACGGCAGCGAGCACGGCCTCTTTTTTGGCAAGCAACGTGCAGGAATAAAAATCGCAGTAATGGCATTTACTTTTGCAAAACGGGATATGAATGTAAATGCCGGCCATAAAATCTGGGGTATTAAAACAATCCGTACGGTTATTATGCATACCTTTGCGGGCGGTTTCCGCACGGATTCCGATGATTACAAAAATATGGAAAAAAAGAGACATATAAAGGTCGCCGGGGTCCTTTTTTTCGTCTGGACGGCGGTAATTCTCTACGGGTCGCTAAGTCCGGGCGACGATTTGCCCCCGATGGGATGGTTGGCCCGGATCCCCCATTTCGACAAGATCGTCCACTTCTGTTTCTATCTCGGACAGGTGCTTCTGTTGCTGCTGTGGCTGCAACCGTCGCGCGGAAACCGGATCTGGGTCGCCTTGTGCGCCATTATTTTTTCCGGAACCATCGAACTGCTGCAAGGGGAGTACTTCGACCGGAGCGCCGACTGGCTGGACTTCGCGGCCAATTCGGCCGGAGCGCTGGCGGGGATTCCGCTCGCCCGGCTGGCCGAACGACTGATTTTTAAAAAAGATTCCGGGAACGAAACGCCCCCGAACAACGACAATTAACTGCTTAACAGAAATTTATCGGAGCGAACCGATAATAATTTTTTTTAATATTTTAATTGTTATTTTGGTAACAATACGTATCTTTGCCGCTGATTACCGGATAAAACCGGACTGAACGATACTTCCGAAAGAGGAGCATTAACTAAATAAATTAAAATTATGTCAAAGATTGATTTGAGCAAGTACGGGATCACGGGCGTTACCGAGATCGTACACAATCCCTCTTACGATCAACTGTTCGCAGAGGAGACCAAACCGGGTCTGCAAGGTTTCGAAAAAGGACAAGTAACCGATATGGGAGCCGTAAACGTGATGACCGGCGTTTACACCGGCCGCTCTCCGAAAGATAAATTTTTCGTGAAAGACGCCGTAACCGAGAACACGATCTGGTGGACTTCCGACGAATACAAGAACGACAACAAGCCGATCAGCGAAAAGAGCTGGAAAGTGCTGAAAGACATCGCCACCGACGAGCTTTCGAAAAAACGCCTGTTCGTCGTCGACACGTTCTGCGGAGCCAACGAAAACAGCCGCCTGAAGATCCGCTTCATCATGGAAGTGGCCTGGCAAGCTCATTTCGTGACCAATATGTTCATTCGCCCGACCGCCGAAGAGTTGGCCGACTACGGCGAACCCGACTTCGTCGTACTGAACGCGTCGAAAGCCAAAGTGGAAAACTACAAGGAACTGGGGCTGAACTCCGAAACGGCGGTCGTATTCAACCTGACCGAAAAGATGCAGGTCATCATCAACACCTGGTACGGCGGCGAAATGAAAAAAGGCATGTTCTCTTACATGAACTACCTGCTGCCGCTCAAAGGCATGGCTTCGATGCACTGCTCGGCCAACACCGACCTGAAGGGCGGCAACACCGCAATCTTCTTCGGTCTGTCCGGCACCGGCAAAACCACCCTTTCGACCGACCCGAAACGTCT